>Ga0247722_10001481_pt1 | contig 12928 bp, 7 predicted proteins | sample MSEWelMarce3H_FC_FD_189094 | JGI IMG/M metagenome (GOLD analysis project Ga0247722, IMG submission 189094) | Subsurface sediment microbial communities from gas well in West Virginia, United States - MSEEL Well Study Marcellus 3H_FC | ecosystem: Environmental > Terrestrial > Deep subsurface >... | reverse complement strand
GCTTGGAACGTAATCGATAAATATTTTAAAGACAATCCATATAATTTAGTCGCACACCATTTAGACTCTTACAATGATTTTTTTAGCAAAGGTATTTTTCAGATTTTTTTAGAAAATAATCCAATTCGATTCATTGAAAGAGATGACAAAGAAAATATAGATAGTGAAAAAAGAAATCAATGTTTTCTCTATTTGGGAGGGAAAAAGGCCGAAAAAATATATTTCGGTAAGCCGATCATTTATGATGATAATAGTCCAAATGACATCCCTGATCCATATCCGCACTATATGTATCCAAATGATGCACGACTTCGAAGTATGACTTATGGTGTCACTATTCACTATGACCTCGATGTTGATTTTATTTATTACGAAAATGGCGAAAAAATAGAGACCACAAAAACATTTGAAAAAATATATTTAGGACGCTTTCCAATTATGACACACTCGAATTTATGTATTTTGCGCGGTCTATCAACTGAAGCCAGATTTAATTTAGGAGAATGTCGTAATGATTTTGGAGGTTATTTTATTATTGACGGAAAAGAAAAGTGTATCCTGAGTCAAGAAAAATTCGCAGACAATATGCTCTATGTTAGAAAAAATAAACCGGATGATTTATACAGTTACTCATGTGAAGTCCGTTCTGTATCAGAAGACAGTTCAAAACCAATCCGTTACTCTTCGGTTAAAATAATTGCTGCTGATGCGACTTACACAAATCAACAGATTGTTGTCGATATCCCCAATATTAAAAAACCTGTTCCTTTATTTATTTTGATGCGAGCATTAGGTGTCATTTCTGATAAATCTATTATTGAATATTGCTTATTAGATTTGGAAGCGAATTCAAATATGATCGATTTATTTATTCCTTCTATCCATGATGCCAACAAAGTTTTCTCACAAATCAATGCGCTTGAATATCTAAGACATCTAACAAAACGCAACACAATTACATCTGTAATTGATATATTGATGAATTATTTTTTACCACATATCGGTGAGGATAATTTTTTAAACAAAGCGTATTATGTTGGATTTATGGTTAATAAAATTTTGAGAGTCTATATGGGGCAAGAAAAGCCAACCGATCGCGACAATTTCAAATTCAAACGTATCGAAACTTCTGGAACCTTGATTTACGATTTGTTTCGTGAATATTATTTAATACAAGCGAAAAATATTTTTCTAAGATTAGACAAGGAGTTTTACTATCACCCAGGGAAATATAGAGCCAATTTTCCAAGTTTGGTTGAAGATAATTATAAAGAATATTTCAAAATAAGAGTAATTGAAGATGGATTTAAAAAGGGTTTTAAAGGAAATTGGGGAGCTGATGAAAACACAAAGCGCATCGGTTTAGTTCAAGATTTGAATAGATTATCGTGGTTCACATTTATTTCCCATTTAAGAAAAATAAATCTACCTATGGATCCAACTGCGAAAGTGGTTGCACCACATTTATTACACAGTTCTCAATGGGGAATTATTGATCCTGTTGATACTCCTGACGGCGGTAATATTGGATATCATAAACATATGGCTATCAGTACTTCTATAACAAATGGATTCTCGTCATTTCCCTTGATAAAATGGTTAAGAGCAAACACACCATTAAAATTGCTAACAGAATGCCATCCCAGTATATTAGCATCTATGACAAAAATTTTTGTAAATGGAAACTGGATCGGTGTAATTGATAATCCAGTTGAAAGTGTGAATATGTTAAAATTATTTCGACGAAACGGCATTATACCAATGTATACAAGTATTTCATTTAGCTATGAAAGTAACATAGTTTATTTATATACGGATAGCGGGCGTCTAACAAGACCTATTTTTTATAGAAATATGAAGAAGGAAAATGATAAAGTGATATATTCTTCCATTTCATATGGCAATAGCAAGATAAAAGAAATCATAAATTCTCGTGATTACACATGGCAACAACTTGTTTCTGGTTTTGAAAAAAAAAATGTAGATAATTTCAATGTGCGTAATAATATTTTATATGATACCAATACATTGTATCCCGGGTTTGATTCGTTATCTGGCTTACTTGATATGTTCGAAAATAAAAAAGCAATTATTGATTTTTTGGATACATCTGAAGAAGAAAGTTCTCTCATTGCGACAACTGTAGATCAAGTGAAAGACAATAAATATTATACACACGTCGAAATTGATCCATCTTTAATGTTTGGGGTTATGGGGAATTCGATTACCTATCCAGAAGCAAATCAGTTACCACGTAATGTATTTTCATGCGGACAGAGCAGACAGGCTGTATCAGTATATCATTCGAATTACCAAATGCGTTTAGATAAAATGGGTGTTATATTAAATTATGGACAGACTCCTCTAATAAAGTCTCGCTATTTAGAATATATCAATCAAGAACAACAACCGTATGGTGTCAATGCGATTGTCGCGATTATGTCTTACACTGGGTACAATGTGGAAGACGCAATTTTAATTAATAAGGGATCTATTGACAGAGGAATGTTTAGAACCATTTATTATACAAGCTATGAATCAAGAGAAACCAGTTCAAAAGTAGCAGGATCTGATGTGAATTCTTTTTTTACAAATATTGAAGCAAAACAAAATGTCTCGCGATTAAAAGAAGGATTTGATTACAGCCAATTAGATGAATATGGTTTAGTCAAAGAAAACACAGCAATTGATGAAAAGGTTGTTATAATTGGACAAGTATCTTCAACTATTGATAAAAATGGCGAGTATATTGATAACTCTGTTACGACAAAGAAAGGACAATTAGGGTTTGTTGATAAGTCATTTATATCTGAAGGCGAAGAAGGATTTCGTATCGCAAAAATTCGGATACGTGAAGAACGTTTGCCAGCAATTGGCGATAAAATGGCAAGTCGATGTGGTCAAAAAGGAACGCTGGGTCTCATTATTCCAGAAGAAGATATGCCTTTTACAGCGGATGGTATTCGTCCAGATCTAATCATAAATCCGCACGCATTACCATCTCGTATGACAATTGGACAATTAATAGAGTGTCTATTTGGTAAAGCGTGTGCTGTATATGGTGCTTACGGAGACTGTACCGCATATGCGACAAAGGGTTCAAATTACAAAACATACGGAGAAATGCTTACCAAAATGGATTTTCATTGTTCAGGAAATCAGATATTATATAATGGATACACTGGGGAACAAATTTATTCAGAAATATTTATAGGTCCTACCTACTATATGCGTTTAAAACATATGGTTAAGGATAAGATCAATTACCGTGCTACAGGAAAAAGAAGTGCATTGACACGTCAAACAAATCAAGGCAGAGCAAATGACGGAGGCTTGAGGCTGGGTGAAATGGAACGTGACGGTATTATGGCGCATGGATTATCCTATTTTTTAAATGAATCGTATATGGTTCGTGGAGATCAATATTATATGGCAGTTTGTAATAAGACAGGCACAATTGCGGTATACAATCCGGATAAAAATTTATTTTTAAGCCCAATGTCAGATGGGCCATTAGTTTTTAATAAGAGTCCAGAAGGAGAACCAATATTAGATGTATTTAGTAAATTTGGCCGATCATTTAGTCTTTTACGTATCCCTTATGCGTTGAAATTGTTAATACAAGAATTACAAGTATTAAATGTTCAAATGCGTATAATAACAGAAGAAAATGTTGATCAGCTCCTGAATTTGTCATATCAGTCCAAAAATATAAGTAAATTATTACACATCGGGGATGGTGATTTTAAAGATATTAATACACTTGTAACTGAATATAAGAAACGTGTCGATGAAAAAACAAAGCAACAGATGTATGCTGATAATGCTTTATATAATAAGAACCAATTATTACAGCAAAATATTAGGGCAGTTGAACCCCAGGTTTTTGATGAAACCAATGTTATCCATGAAATGAATCAATCCTCGGAAGAACAAAAAATTGAAGATACAGATATATGGTATCCTTCAAGTGAGAATGAGTTTGAACGAGCTCAAACAGACGCTCTATTGGCTTGGAATAATGAGAAAATTGATTTTAATAATTCATCTGGAGATATCAACGCTATTAATTTGAAACCAAATTTAGACCACATTGCTTCACCCGCATTTACAAATATAATGTTAATAGAAAAATGGAATGAACTAACAAGACAAGAACAGGAACAAGTAATTGCTTTACCTACATTGGAACAGCAAGAAATTGTAATGAAGACTATAATTAGTAGAAAGAGAGATGAGCTTCCATTGCAAGTGCCAAATTATGGATCGGATGGAGAACTCAATTATTATTTTTCTATGTTGCCAAGACAGGAGCAAATAGAGTTATTGAAATTATCTCATGAAAGACAAATAGAAAAACTTGTTGCTATGGCGAAAATCGATAAACAAGCCGATGATTTTAGCAGTTTAAGAATTACTATTCCCAAAAATAAGACGACAGCCGAAGAATTATATGAAAATGATAAATTCAAAATGTTAGCGCCAACAGAAAACAAATCAGAATCAAATAGTAAAGAAGAAGCTTCAAGTAGCAATTCAGGAGGATCCGATGATAAAAATGATAGTAGCAGCAGTAGCAGCAGTAGCAACAATAGTGGAAATATAAAAAAGATCTCATTTTAAGATTGATTTTTTAAAAAAATTTATTTATTTTAAATTATAATAAATTATATAATTTAAAATTGAAACAAAATAAAATCAATATGTTTATATTATAATAGAAAACAATGACAAGTCAAATCAGCAGTTTAACTTCCGCAGTTTATAAATCCAGAAGTATTCTTTTGGAACAAATGCATAGTCAAGGCTATGATACAAATGATTATTCTGGATTCAGTGTGAATGAAGTGAATACAATGAAAACAAATAATCAATTGGATATGATTTTAGAAAAATTAACTGAAGATGAAACAACGAAAACAAAGGGGAAAATATATATTCGTTACTATTTAACAAAAGCATTAAGACCTTCTAATTTAAATGAAATGATTGATGATCTATTTAATGTAGAAGAGATTCTTAAAAAAACAGATACACTTTTGATTGTTGTTAAGGACGAAGTGAACGAAACGCTTATTAACACATTGAAACACATTTGGGAACAAGATAAAATATTTATAATTATTCAAAGTTTACGGCGATTGCAATTTAATATTTTGAATCACGTATTAATTCCTCCTCACCGCATTTTGACCCAATCGGAAACAATTCAAATTAGAACCAGATACAATGTTATGAATGATGGACAATTTCCAGATATATCAAGATTTGATCCTGTATCGCAGGCAATCGGTATAAGACCTGGTCAAGTTTGTGAAATAATTCGACCCAGTAAAACTGCAATCACTGCTCCTTATTACAGAATTTGTTTATAAATAATTATTATCAATAATATATATAATAGAATATATAATAGAATATATAATATAATAATAATATAATATGAATCCAGAAACAGAACAATATGATGAAAAAATAAATAATATGAAAAAAAGTTTTTTTTCTGCTTTAGATGATTTTAAAAAATACTATGTTTATTACAATAAGAATCCTGAAGTAAATGAATTTCAAAATTATTTTTCAAATAGCAAAGGACAACTGCAAGGGCTTAGTTCAGACATGTTTTTAATAACAAATAGCATTCAAAAAAAAATACAGGATTTAGACAATGAAATGAAAACAACATCCATCAAGTTAGAATCAGAAAAAAAGTTAAATGAGGAATTAACCAAACTAATAAAAAAACTGGAAACTACACAAGATGGATCAAAAATTATGATTGACGACGCGAAAGAAGAGTATAATATACAATATTACAAGAACTGGGAACTATTTGTTGGTATAGGTATATTAACAAAATTAATGTTACAGTTAGTTTAATAATTCATAAAATATCTTATATATAATACAGTTAATAATTAATTATATTATATATTTTATTATTATTAATAATAAATGTTTATGATGAATTTAGCAAATAGTATTTATAAAAATTTTCGCAACAGCGTTGTTGGTAATAAATTAAACCATAATAACCGAAATTTTGATACAGAACATAAAGATATTATAAATTATGATATGACAAATTATATGATTGAATCAAATAATAAAGCAAATAAGCTATATAAAAATTTAAATTCATCAAGGATGTTATCAAAAATACTACAATCCACAGATAACCCAAATACAGATATTGAATATGATCATAACAATGAAACTATAATATGTCATAAACAATATTCGAACCATTTCATAAGAACAAATGGTTTCAAATCCGTTCTTGTTTTTATTTTTGGAGTTTTAGCGCATTTTCATTTTCAAAGATCACACAGATAAATATAGTTTTCTCTATGTATATATATTATTATTATGAATGATACGAATGACAATACTATAAACAATTCAATATTAAAAGTGGCTTCTTTGGAAAAAGAGTATGATATAGTATTAAAGCAATACAAAGAGGCATATAAAAATTATATCAACACATTGAACACATATTATGAAAATCCGTGTAGAGAATATAATCTGGATTCGACTGGAATTTCACAAAAATGTTATGACAAGATTTGGGCAGATCAAGGCTGCACTACAACAGCTCCCGATGTAACATCGGATTGGCAAAAATCACAGACATATGACAGTCTTGTAAATGATAGTTATTTATGGGCGACACTAACAGATGAAGAACATCGTAAAGGATGTTATGGAGATACCACTGATTATAACATAAACACAGAACCCACTTATTCGTTTGGAAAAGACTTTGCGGAATTACCAGGTCGTTCTTGGTGGGGAACATATGGTATCAAAGAAGGAAATGTTAGTTCTAAAGAGGAATGTGTATCCATGTGTGCTTCTGATGTGAATTGTACTGGGGCTACTTTTAATCCCGTGAATAGATATTGCTGGGCACGAGGAGGAGATGGTACTATTACCGCCAGTTCAGGAGATGAAAACGCATTAATCCCAAAATTAAAGATTAATGTCATAATACTTAATAAATTAAATGACAAATTGATTTCAATTAATCAACAATTAAGAACTGAAATGAAAAATATAAATCCACAATTGGAAGAAGAAAAAAATTCTTATTCACAAAAACAAGAACAATTTGACGATTATTATTATAAACTTTCCGATGAAAAAAATAGTATTCAAAAATTATTACATCAATATAATACAATCGAATCGGAATTAAATGACCAAACATTAGTAGTAGACCAAGCAAATAGCAGCTTACGATTATGGACTATTTTAGCATTTTTATTGTTATTTGTCTTAATGAACCAATCCTATATTTCAAGTGAAGATTCTTTTAGTAATATGAAATATTTACTAATTGTAATCGTCTTCATTATATTGAGTTTTAGTTTAAGCAAACCTTCCGGATTCGCAACACTTGGATTTATAATAATAGCAATAGTCGCTTATAAATTAAATACTGCTTCTGATGGATCTATATAAAATATTGTTAGTTTATTTGTTTTAATTGCAATAAATACAAAGAGAAAAAATTTTTGTATTTATCTATATTAATAATGGATGATGAATTAATTAACATATCTTTAAAACAAGGGAAACAATTTAAAACGTATCAGAAAAAAATTATAAGAAATGTTGAAAAATCAAATCGTAAAATTGCTTCCAAACATCGAAATCAAATAGAAGGGTTTCAATCACTTTCTGCTTCTAATGAAGAATCATATGATCAAGATAACAGCCTGAATAGAGACATTTTTAAAGAGAGAGAAGAAAGAAATACATCCACGCAAAAAGCAAATCAAAATGATATAAATACATATACTCAATTACAAGGTCAGTATAATGATTTATTAAATCAAAATAAAGAAACAGAAAAAACAATAAATAGTAGTAGTTTAGTATCTATAAACAGAACCAGTGCAGACAATCCATACTTAAAGAAAAATATTAGTTTTACCGATTCTACTTCTGGATTTACAATAAAAGATTCTGGATATGGTGGATATGTTTCTGAAATGGGATATTTCAAACCATATCCAGACCAATCTTCGTTTGATTCTATTGCTGGAAAAAATGGCTGTCCAAAAGAAATTATAAAAGATATTCCATATAACGACTATTCATCTTCCTTATTACAAGGACAGAATATGATTTCGGGTCAATCATGTGGAAATGAAGGCAAAAATGTGTATGTGAGTAGATTAACAGATATTTCGAACGCAAATTATTTGGGTTGTTACGCAGATAATGAATCTTCGAGAGCAATGACTTTTATCGGCGACGCACCACCTTCTAAGACAGAAACCACTTCTATACAGAACGGTAATTTTTCACAGCCTCAGATCGCAAATAATACTTATAAATATATTGCAACCAGTTCAACCGAAGTTCCTGGTTGGTGGTTCAACGCAGTTATTGTGAATAATTCGGACGCATGGGGATTTCCAAAACCATATCCAAATGGAAATCAATGTGCGATCATACAAAAAACTCAATCGATGTCTCAAACCATTCATTTTGAAACAGGTGTGGAATATCAATTGTCCTTTGTCGGATGTGGTAGAAACTGTTGTGATGGTTCTGGACAATCCAATTCTATTAATGTAGAATTATATACGAACAATACCACCCTCGTTTCTACTATTTATAATTTTCAACCTCCAGTAAATAAATGGACAAGTTATTCTACAAAATTTACTGTCCCTACTTCACAAAACTATCAATTATTTTTCAAAGGAACTGCTACTACAGATCGTTCTACCGCAATTCAAAATATAAATTTAAACTCAAGTTCTTCAACAAATGTTGGAAATGGTTCTTATACCTATGAAATGTGTAAAAATGAAGCAATAAATAATGGATATAAATATTTTGCTCTTCAAAATGTAAATACAGAAACAAACAAAGGATATTGTGCTGTTAGTAATGATATAGTTAGTGCTTCCGTGAATGGAACGTCTTATGCTGTTACTGGAACTATTGCATTGTGGGATACCAAAACAAATAATTCCGGAAGCAGTGCAAGTATGACAGATAAAGGAACACTTAGTGTTTTTAATTCAAGTGGCGCATCTATTTTCAACACACAAGTAGATCCGAAACTCACTTCTGGAGGTTATATTGGTTGTTATAATGACAAAAGTAGCAGAGCAATGATAAATACTTCCAATGGTGAATATTTTCCACTTGATCAATGTAAGCAATTAGCAATGGATGGAAAATATACATATTATGGAGCTCAAAATAAGGATGGAAAAGATAATGGCTGGTGTGTTGCAAGTAATGACTTGATAGCATCCCAAAAATATGGCGTAGCAAATAACTGCACAAAAAATAGTTCAGGACAACAAATGGGAGGGGGCTGGTCGAATGCGATTTATTCCATGGATGGAACTGGCAAATATTTTTTAATACTTCAGGATGATGGAAACATGGTTATATACAAGGGTACTGGGCCTAATGATAACCAAGGAGCAATTTGGTCATCAATAACAAACGGAAAACAACAAAAACCGAATCCGAATTTCACAGCTGATAAAGGCAAATATGGACAAAACTGGATAGCATCTGGATCTACATTAGCAATCGGTGATTTTATTGGTTCCACTGATGGATCAATCTATTTACTTATGCAGAGTGATGGAAACCTTGTTTTATACACATCACAAACTTCTGAAAATTGTCAAAAAATGAAGGATAATCGAATGGGTGGAGGGGTAAATGGAAACGCGTTATATGAATTAACCGAAACAGGCGTTCCTGAGAATTTAGGAAAGGTCGCATATATTGATGGAGAAACGAGATTACGAGAATATCCATCTTCTCTACTTGAAAAATCAAAAAAATATCTATTGCTAAATGATTTTGACTCAACTGGAAATGATATTCAACAAATAACAAGCACTACTGCGGAAAATGGATGTATGGATGCATGTAATACAAATGAGGATTGTTCGGGATTTGTTTATCAACCAAATGGAAACATATGTTATCTGAAAAACAGCAGTATGTATCCTACTGGTGAAAAACAATATTATCAAAACAGTGGCTTAATTATGGGAATTCGAAAACCTCAAATTAAATCAGATGTAAATAACAGTTGTGGTCGTGATATTGTAGATATAGATACAATACAGTACAATAATTATATAAAAGGAGATTCGATGACATCAAATACTCAATGTCAAACTACAATTGTTCCTCAAGAAGATAAAACACTTTTAACAAATATACAAAATCAAATGGTTTCCGTTGGGGAAGAAATGGCTTCAGAATCAAATGACTTATATTCTACCGATAAAAACATTGGAAAAATATTAACAAATAATTCAAAAGAATTTAAGAAAAATGTGGAAATGTATAAAAAAAATGATAGAAAAATCAAAAATGAATTAAATTTACCCGTTTCTTTAGAATCTCGCAATAATATAGAAGGTATGAATAATATGAACACCGCGCCAAATAAAAATTTAAATATGAACGACATAAATAGTATGTTGAGTGATACAGATATAAGAGTATTACAGGAAAATTATGGTTATATATTTTGGAGTATTTTAGCTGTAGGATTACTAACGATCACTGTATCAAAAATTAATAAATAATAAATAATATAAAATATACATAAAATAAATTTTATATTATGGTTTTGAAGTAATCGAAACCTCGTTGTATATTTTAGAAAATAAATCAAAATCTATATTTTTTTCATCAAGTATGCATTTGAGTTTATCAAATAAATAGTTGGGATCAGTTATCATTCTGTCAAAATCTATAAAAATTGTATTAATATCATATTTAGTCATAAAATATACATAATTTGAAATAATTTCATTATAAAAAAGTATTTGAGATTGGATATTTTTAGCATATAACAATCCTCCTGGGTTATTTCCATATTTTACACGAGAAACTGCAGATAATTTATAATCGCGAATAGGAATTATTACTTTTTTTACATTTATATTTTTGTCTTTTATTATTGTTTCGATATTTAGTATAAAATTAGGATTTTTCAATATATAATAAGGTTCTATATATATTCGTTCCATACCAGAATTACAGTTCGTAAAAATACTTGATTTATAATTATCCTTGTTAAAACCAGTATCAAATTCTAAAAAAGAAAATAATTTAATTAGAAAAGTTGTACCACAGCGTCCTGTTCCTGTAATTAATATTTTGTCCATTATTATTATTATTATTATTATTATTATTATATTTTATAATAAATACCTAAAATCCTATAATCATAAAATAAAGGACTAAGTTAAGAATACAAAGTAGAATATAGGCAGAAAATAATTATCTATCTATATTCTATATTATGACAGATAATTTACAAGAAAGAAATGAACAGGTAATTAATAATATTAAATCGCTACAAACAATGGAATTAGATCTTTATAATAGTTTAGAAAATCAACAACTAACATCGGATCAAAAACAGCAGATAATTGATCGTATTAATCAACTTTCACAAATGAGAATCAATATGTATGCTAATTTGAAAAACTCATATTCTAACTATCAACAAAATGTATCTGCGTCAAGAAATACTTTTAATGACCAAATGGTTTCTATTGATGTTATTGAGAACGAACTGAATGACTCAAAAAGAAGATTAAATCTATTACAAGCAGAGAAAAATAATAAAATACGATTAGTTGGAATTAATACATATTATGGAAAACAATATAATGCGCATAAAGAAATAATGAAAATAATTGTATTTGTATGTGTGCCAGTGTTAATACTAACTATTTTAGCCAATAAGGGCATTATACCATCCCAGTTAAACGCATTGGTATCCGGTATAATAATCATAATCGGAATTATTTTAGTGGGATATAAAATTATTGATCTTTCCAACAGAGACAATATGAATTTCGACGAATATAATTGGTATTTTGATAAAAAGAATGCAGCTTCAAGTACAAGCACCACTACAAGTACCACCGCAAGCGCAAGCACTGATCCTTGGGCTACAACAGAATCAACTTGTATCGGCGCGGAATGTTGTAATGATAACAATACATACGATTCGACTCAAAACAAATGTATTCCAACAGCGGCAACAACACAAACAACGAGTGCAACTACTACTACAAGTACAGAGTCTTTTATAAGTGGAGTATTAAGCAAATATGCTTCGTGTGCTAATTTCCCACAAAAAAGATTACATAGTGGAAGTATAAAAGCCTACAATTATGATAATTTAAAATGTAATTAGAATAAGAATTATAATCTATCCATAATACAATATGGATAAATTATTTTCAGATTTAAAAAAAGCTTCAACAACCAATAATTCGGACGATTTGTTAAAAAAACAACAAGAAACAACACAGAAATTAACAGCACTATTAGAACAGTCCGCATCTGCGTTGTCATGTGGTCCTACATGTCAAAATCTAAAAACAGCAGAAGAACTAAAACAGAAATATTTAAACGCGCAAACGAAACTACAAACTGCTCCAATAGACTTAGAAAATAGTAAAAAAAATTATTATGTATTTACTGAAGGAGAACCGTATTACAATGATATGTTAGAAGAAGAATTGAAAAATAAGGCTGAACTTATTGGTAAAACATTAGCGGATAATTTTAACGACGAAATTAAAAATGCGAAAACAATGAACTCTTATTACAACACTGATTTGAATAATTCAAAAAATACAAAAGAATTATACAAAATGTATTTACAGAAGAACCAGGAAATACAAAAATCTATAAAGGATCATCACGGAGATGTTCTAACGAATGATCGAAAAACATATTATGAGACGGAAGCACTTGATAAATTAAATGGATGGTATAATCTTTTATGGTATCTTTATTATATTTTTGTTGTTGTATTCGTATTTATATTGTTCTTCAAAAGTTATGTAGAACCCATTAAAAAAATAATAATCTTATTTTTAGTCATTATTTATCCATATAT
>Ga0247722_10001480_pt1 | contig 12930 bp, 12 predicted proteins | sample MSEWelMarce3H_FC_FD_189094 | JGI IMG/M metagenome (GOLD analysis project Ga0247722, IMG submission 189094) | Subsurface sediment microbial communities from gas well in West Virginia, United States - MSEEL Well Study Marcellus 3H_FC | ecosystem: Environmental > Terrestrial > Deep subsurface >... | reverse complement strand
AGATATTAATGAAATCGTCGTTGAATAGCTTTTGGAAACAGCGGCTAATCGTATCGCGTGACAAATCCGTCCGTCCTAGAATGGAGGATTGATGGAGATGAAGTGTACTAATAATGTATTCCTGCAATGTATTCAATTTCGTTGCAAAAATACTTGATGGGGATTTTGCCGGCCCCGTTGCAAACCGTATATGGCCCGCCGCAGCATCATACATATCAATCGTTAAAACGGGGGTTATTATCTCGATATCCTTCATTTTGAAATTTGTATCATTGTATGATAGAGGTGCAATTAACTTACCCTCTCCATGTCGCTCTTCAAATGGCGATAAATGAACTCGCCCTATCTCTAATGATGCCGCTGGTATTACTAATCTCATAATTGCAGTGGATATCTGCCTATTATACTATAATATAATAGTATTTAAGCATCGCCATCTAATATTGTAGTAAATGAGTCTTCCAAATTTAGTATGGAGGGGTCCGCGTGGTTCAGGTAAGCGCCATGCATTACAAGAATTTCTAAAGTATATTGCGGATGAAATGCACATACCATATAGCATACAGATGAAACGGTGGTCATTGGCGAATGGAAGTATAGCTGTAGGCGGTGCAGGAACGGAGGGCGCGGATATAGATGACGATGATGATCCAGAGGATGCTAGTAAGGGAATTCCATATGAGGGGAGTCTAATTCATAAGGCATTTGATGTTGCACGTATGTCTCTGCAGGATAAGAATTATATTGCGGCTATTCTGGGTGATTATGCAGGTACTACATCCGTTCTTCTAGGTTGTACGGGAGCTCGACAGCAGAAACATATTGTGGTGTTTTATCATGCTCATTTGTTAAGTGATGAGAGTCTCCTATTAATTCAGGAGGCCCTTGAGAAATATCCTACAACACTATGTATTCTAATGACTTCCGAATTCCCATTATCGGCTCGCATTTCGGATATTTTTTTCGAGATACCCGTGGGTGGGCCAGATATTGCAAGAAAGGAACTGCGTGAACGATTCCCTACAATTCCAGAGAAAGATTCTTGGATCACATTCTTTGATGCTGCATGGGATACATGGAAGACAATGGAGCCGTCTATGCAAACTGTAATTGAATTGCGTAAATGGATCTATGATTGTCATTTGCGAAATCTTCGTTGGTGTGATTTTATACAGTTACTTCTTGAAACCGTATTGCGGCATCAGGATGAACTGAGTATGGGGCAGCTTCACAGTATTCTTCGGCGGCTCACAGTTGCGGAGGGTGGGGGTGGATGGTCGCTTCTACCAAGTTATCGTATGCCGGTTGCATGGGAAGGAGTTCTCCTAGATATATTTGATATTCTCCATTAACAGGCGGATGTAGTTGTTACTTCTGTTTTGCAGTCGACATCTGTTAGTAAACATCCTACAGTCTCTGCAATTACATTTTGCGCACCGCGCATTGATCCACCACTACCTCCACTTACAGCTATTATATCCAGGCAACCACCGTCAAATTGCGTCTTTTGGGCTAAATAATCTACATAGACTAATTTAATCATTTTGTTTCGGAGTATAGTTGATGCATCCATTTTGTTATATAAAAATATAATCTTTTGTTCGAGAGATAATATTTTTATAATTAGTACATTTTCGTGGTGTCTATCGCACTTCGCTTCGGTCGCTTCACTTCGGTCGCTTCACTTCGGTCGCTTCGGTCGCTTAGGCCTTGGGTACCTTCACATACTGGGTGTACAGACGCTTCTGCAGAGTCTTGTAGGACAGCTCCTCACCAGTCTTCATGCCCAGCGCAGCCCACAGCTTCGCATCGTGGTTGATGTTGTGCTTCTCACCCTTCAGCTTGTGCTCATCCACATATACCTTCATCGCCTTGGTTACCTCGGCAGGAGACATGGTCGCACCCTTCGCCTTGCCCAGGAAAGTCGCTAGACTGTCACTCAGCAGAGTAGGGATAGTGAACACAGACGGCTTGGCCGGCTTGCTCTCATCACCCTCCTTCTTCACACGCTTGCGCTTGCGAGCATCCTTCAGCTCACGGCTTACACGCTTATCCAGCTTCTTCAGAGCAGCAATGCCCGCAGAAGCCGCCTCACGTACAGTGTTCAGCTGAGTTACCAGCGCCTGGATATCCTCCGCTACAGTAGTAGTAGGCACCACAGGTACAGGGGCTACCTCTACCGCCTGCGCAGTAGGTACCACCTTGGGAGCAGCCACCTTCTTCTCCTTTACAGGGGTGGGGGCAGGTGCAGGGGCGGCTACCGCCTTGGTCTCAGTCTTCTTAGCTACAGTCTTGGTCTTGGTGCTCATCTTATCAGTGCCGGTGATAGTATTCATTCTGATATAAACGCGCACCAACTCTTTATGCCGGTATTTGCGGTATATTTTGCTGCCGTGCGTTTGAAATACAGTATCTGGCGGGCTAAAACCAGCTCAAATTGGCGGCGCCAATGGAGATTTCAATTAGAATAAATATGTCCATTGACACATGTGCAATATACTATATTACCTGCTGGAGATGTAGCATAACGCCGTGTTTCGGCGGAGTCACATATAGGGCATATTCCGCATATATCATCTTTCGCACCACCCTTTTGTACACGGGTCTTACGACTACGAGTTTTGCTGCGATGAGTTTTGCTGCGTTTCATTTAATTATATATAATAGAATAATGAGACGACCGTGCATTAGATGTAGGAGCGTGTCTGCTGAAGCGGATCTATGTGCACAGTGTATGATTAAACCGCGTCTATATCCACGCCTTATTGCACCATTTCCGAAAATACGACGCTCGAATATTCGCCTGAAAAATGGATTAATTCGTTTTCAACGTCAAGGACCCGCCGCAGCATATACCACTCTGGCTCTCAATACAACTGAGGTATACAGTATGGAACTCACATCATCCATACCACGCGTATACCGTTTCTCCATTGCGGATCCATCGAATAATATTTGGTTATTTGATATACGCAGTCTCTATCATATATGGAATGAGACTACAGGGCGTAATCTAATAAACCCATATAATCGAACTCTTTTGAGTGAGAAGCAAGTGGATGCGTTTTGTAATCGTATTAAATGGCTTTCTATCCGTCATTATGATCTCGCATATAATAATCAAATTGCTCGTACACCTCGACAACAATTTCAACAGAAAATTATTGATACATTTTCTAGAATTGAACAGCTCGGTTATACATGTTCCACGGAATGGTTCGAAAATCTTGATACGAACGAGTATGCACAGCTGTATAATCAATTATTTTCACTGTGGATTGGACAGATATCACCTGCAGCACAACGCACGATTCTCCCACATTCAAATGGAAATCTATTTTATTTTGCGGAAGATATTGATACTATGGAGTTACGTACGATTGATATGATGTGGCGTCTCGTTACAGAAGCGGAATCAACTGAGGATCGTATTACTGGTGCAATATACTGTCTTATTGCATTGTCTAATGTTAGCGAGGAATGTGCTGCGGCATATGAATGGTTACAGGAAGAGATGACAATACAAGAACTTCCCTCTGAAAGGGGTGAAATTATATTACGCATTGAAGACTCTATGGGGGCATTTAATACACACATTATACATGCAGATATGTTCCATCGACTATTACATATACCTGATTCGCAGCCGATCGGTACGAATGAAATACAGCAGCTAATTGCAATGTATCCTGCTGTTTTTGGTAGAGGTACACCTGAATATATTATACCAGTTGGGGGCGCAGTTCCACGGCCTGAACCACTGACCGTAGAAGATGTGTCTCTCGAGGCACTTCTTGCATTACCGTTTGATTCTTGGGGGGAAGTATCCCCCCACCCCCCTCTTTTGGGCCCTTCGGACCGAACGGAGTGAGGGCGTCATCGGGCCCTTAACGCTTTTCAGACTGCGATGCAGTCCATAAGCGGTTGCTTCGACTGAGCGGAGCGAGGGCGTCATCGGACCGAGCGGAGCGAGGGCGTCATCACAGCATCCCAGGACGCAGTAGGAGCTGCGCAGGTCGCAGCATCGCGGTAGGAGCTGCGCAGGTTGCAGGTTGCAGTAGGAGCTGCGCAGCTAATCCCACTGCGAACTATAGTATCCTATACATCTGCTGTTATCAATGCATTTCCTTCTTTTTATCATTCCACCTTTCATTGCTGCAGTTGTTGTATATAATTCATAACCAGGAGGCTCTTCTATATCATTCGCAGCAATAATCCAATGCTCTTTAAAATAATTTATTTTTAAGTATTCGGCATATCCCGTTAACCATTTTGCAAGTTCATAACAATATGCATTTTTATATTTATTTCGAACTCTCTCCACAAATTCACGAGGAGTTATAGATGATTCATATTCTGCTCTATATTTATGAAATATAGGAAATAACTCTACAATATATAAATAGGGAATTAATGCTTCATCTAACACATCGAGTGATTTTTTATATTCTTTCATTAAATGCGAAGGAAGTGTTGCATTAAACCTATATTCATACAATGTCATATTACGTTTGAATATCGAATCGTATGCTAAACTCATTTTATATTGTTTTGAACCTTTTTCACAATATATATGTGAATCATCTATTAGTGTAAAATGAGATAATTTAGGAAGAAGAAATTTTAATGTCCACAATGCACACTTTACTAATTTAACAGTACCACCCAATTCATCAATAATACCGCTTTTTATACATTGTTCTCTATATTCTATACGATCAATATATGGTACTGGTGTATTACCTTCTTTTAATGATGCACTAAAACAAAACACATCCTTACCACCAAACATGATAGTGTAACAGTTTCTAACAGTATATTTAGTAATTTTACAGTAGAACTCGAAGCCGTACCCTCTTATATAATATTTGAATATATCATGTGACATTTCTAATTATTTATATATTAATTCCTTACATGGGGGGAAGTATTTTGGGCCAAAGGCCCTTAACCCCAGCCCTTAACGCCTTTCAGACTGCTTTGCAGTCCATAAGCGGTTGCTACGCAGGGGTTATGGAACGCTGCACAGCTTACAGGACACAGTAGGAGCTGCACAGCATCGTAGGTTGCAGGTTGCAGGTTGCAGCATCGCAGGTTGCAGCATCGCAGGATGCAGGATGCAGTAGGAGCTGCACAGGACGCTGGTCGCAGTAGGAGCTGCACAGGACGCTGGTCGCAGTAGGAGCTGCACAGGACGCTGGTCGCAGTAGGAGCTGCACAGGACGCTGGTCGCAGCGCAAGCAAGCAGGCACTAATAAATTTGATTGCAAAAATACAGAATAAAAGTGTATACCCGCACTATACATCCTACAAAAAGATGCTTCCAAATGATATGGCTACTACATATTCATTTCCTTTGGATCCATTCCAAAAAACTGCAATCGCAGCAATTCACCGCGAAGAGAATGTTCTCGTGTGTGCAAAAACCGGTTCAGGTAAAACGCTCGTAGGTGAATATCAAATTGAATACTCTATTCGCAAAGGTGGCCGCGTATTCTATACAACCCCCATTAAATCCCTATCCAATCAAAAATTCCATGATCTCAAACACTCACTCAAAGGACGCGCCACAGTCGGCATCATGACAGGTGATATTAAATTCTGCCCAGATGCAGATGTTATTGTTATGACTACAGAGATTCTCCGCAATCTCCTATATAAACTCGGAACATCCACCGAACACCTCGGACTCACCGCAGGTCTTACACTACAACACCTAGATGCAGTCATCTTCGACGAATGTCATTATATTAATGATGCTGATCGCGGAAAAGTATGGGAGGAAACAATGATTCTACTGCCTCCCACAGTCAAAATGATTATGCTCTCCGCAACACTGGATGGGCCCGAATCTTTCGCGGACTGGCTCTCCAAACTCAAAGGACGGCCCACACAGCTCATTCAAACACAGTACCGCATTGTACCTCTCACTCATAATATTGTACAAACAGATGGAACGACGGTAAAACTCCTACCGATTATGGGACCACAGGAGATCTTCGCAGAGAAAACATACAGTGACTGGCTAAAATATCTCGATAAAACGGCAAAAGATGCAACCGACTTCAAAGATAAAGTGCGCGCCATTAAATCCACGGGTGATATGGATGGCCCCATTGGAGGAAAAGTACGCATCGCCGCATTCAAACATCGTATGAATCTTCTAGTACAGCATCTACGACCAGCTTCATTGCCCGCGATCTTCTTCTCTCTGAGCCGCGATAAATGCGAGAAATATGCCGCCGCAGTAGAAGAGACTCTCATTGACAGTAGTGATTCGGCTGCAGTACGCCATATCATCGACTTCCATTTGCACCGCTACAATCTAGAACAAGTCCCACAGTATCATACAATCCGTGCGCTTCTTCTACGCGGTATTGCATTTCACCATAGCGGCGTCCTCCCACTACTCAAAGAAATTATTGAAATCCTCTTTACTCGCGGATACGTTAAACTCCTATTCGCCACTGAAACATTCGCCGTTGGACTCAATATGCCCACCAAAACTGTCGTATTTCTCGGTGTTAAGAAATATGATGACGCAACAGAGGGATTCCGTTGTCTGCGCACCGATGAATACATTCAAATGGCGGGGCGTGCTGGACGTCGTGGTAAAGATACGGAGGGTACAGTCATTTATTTCCCTGATAGCGAACCTATTAGCTGTGACGAGATGCGTCGTATGATGTGTGGTGGTAAGGCCCGTATTCAGAGTCGTATGGATTTCGGCTACGATTTCATTCTCAAAACCCTCCATACACCGCATCACAATTGGCTCCATATTATGAACGACTCCTATTGGAATAAGCAGGCTGTTGCATCGCAGGAGGAGATCAATAAAGAGATTGCAGCTCTCGCGGAGAAGATTGCAGGTATTCGTACAGTCATGGAGAGTCCCGCGGGGCAAAAACAGCTCGCAGCATGTAGGGAACGCAGGGAGATTGAAACCCGCCTCTCCCTACCACTCGCAGCAAAACAGCGCAAAGAAGCCGAGCGCAAACTCGCACAATGGAGCGCCGAATATGGATCACACTCTATGACACTCTCATGGACATCCTTCAACCGACTCATTGCACTAGAGAAAGAATACACTGCACTGCATGCATCCCTTACAACTGACGTCGCCGCAATCACCATTACCCCCCGCATCCAATTCCTGGAAGATGCCGGCTATCTACAAAATGTACCCGTCGATATTACAACACTGGGCCCCGAACATCTAACGGAGCGTGGAATTCTCGCAACGGAAATCAATGAAGGTAACCAAATTGTAATGACCGAGCTCTATCTCAGCGGACTACTTAAAGACCTCGAGCCAGCCGATCTCTGTCGTGCACTCTCCATCTTCATGGAACCCGCGCGGAACAACGACAATATCTGGGAGCCCGCCTCTAGTGACCCCCTCGTACCAATTTTGACCGCGCTCGAGCATACAGTGCGCAATCTCAAAACAAAAGAAACGGCGCGCGGTATTATTACCAACGGAGATGAATGGGATATTACTACATTCTGGATGGATCCTATTGCGGATTGGGTATCGGGGCATACAATTGCAATGATTTCCTCTAAATATGATGTATTTGAAGGGAATCTTGTTCGTATGATTCATAAAATGCAGAATTTGCTGGACGAATACGAATCGCTCGCAACATACTGCGGAGATGTCGATGCAATTAAGAAAGTACAGCAGATTCGCCCACATATTGTACGTGATGTTGCGGAATCGAATAGCCTCTATCTCACTCTCTAAACAGCAACAGGAACCCCAGAAATATCTACAGTTGGCTCGGGTGGTACATATACTGTCGCAGGACGCGACACGGGCTCATTCCATATTAATCCATACTTATCATATATATATGCTAATTTTTCTTCATCATATTGAAATGAAGAAGGTGTGCCGAATTCGTGATTATAATAGAGCCGAACAATCACCGCCGCACCAAGCACAATATCTTTCACGGAGAATTCGGCTTCCGCTAATTTCGGAATACTATCTGAAATAGGCTGCATTTTGGATAACATCAATGTAAATACCTTCAATCCACCTAACACTTCATCCAAGAATTTAATATTATTACGAATCTCTATATTTGCCGATTGAGATACCGCAATACTCGATTGACTTATGAAGGACGGCATTTTATATTATACTATATTTTTTACAGAATTCATGTTAGAGTCAGACGCAACACCACACATATGGGCGACATATCGGGTATAGGAAGACCTCTACCCATTGATGTATAATACTCGCCCCCCTCATTTGCACTAATCATTTGCACATTCGATAAATCCAGCGGCAATGTTAGATAAAATGCGAATGTATCCCCCTCCTTAAATGGTATATCTGTATACTCCGCTGAATTGACAAAATCCGTTGTAAAACGCTCAGGATAGAGACCGTACAACTGCCTGAAAATGAGCTCCTTCAAATAATAATCCGTCTTTAATAGCCCGATAATAGAACCGGCAATACCACGCTTCACCTCCTCCGTCATCTGCAACTGAATATACGATGCAGTCGCCTTCAAACCTATAAGATGCGTAAAACGGATCATTAGCAATTCAGATAAATGGGTCTCCAGCGTTAGTTCCATACTTGTACTCGTTGCATATGTATCACGACTAAATGCATCCACGAGGAAATCTTCCAACCGGTCTTCATTACATACTTCAATATCCATCAGATCTGCCTCCACGGAGCTCCTGTACTGTAAGTGCTGCTTGAAATGTTCGGCGGCCCCAATAGGCGATTGTATGACTTTTTCCGCGCGATTATAATTAACAACAGCAGGATCTATCATTCTTGCATTTACATTTGTATCATATGATACCTCGATGGGCAAAAATATATCTGCTCCCGCCATACTTATTTAAATAATATACATTCAATTTAGGTTAAATGGACATCAATCACAATCCCTACACCAAGCGCCATATTCTAAGTATAGACAGCCGTTTTCGAGATCCTGTATATACGAATCCCGCGGATTACATTTTCAAGCTGTCGAATCCCATCAAAAATGTTATTAGTATTCGGTTATCTAGTATTGAATTCCCCAATACATACTTCCTCTTTTCGGACTTCAATGGAAATACACAAATTAAATTTTCCTTCAATCTGAGCGGTGGTATTGTTGCGGGCCCCTATTATGCAAAGATCGCGGAAGGTAACTATTCGACAATTACGGGTGATATTACTAGCATCATCTATAATGTACAGGTTGCTATGAGAGCCGCCTATATTGCTGATATTGGTACTGTGCTACCGTATGATCCCGTTATTACACTGTCTCTGAGTCCCATTACTGGATATGTAACTATATATTCTGAGGGGATGCCTGCGGGCTCTCCGCCGAAACCACCGATGAATTTCACGCTCGACTTCACTTACACGCAGATTGTAGACGACTGTAATAAAATCGTAGATCCTACACGCCTGTATGATTGGGGACTCGGATATAACCTGGGATTTGAAAAGAAAATATATACTGGGGCCTCATCCTATACGGGCTCCATTATTCTGGATGTACTTGGTGCGGGCTATGTGCTATTTCAATTGGATGATTATGATCCTGTCATTCATTTAACACCTGTGCAGGCACAAATCTCGGCCTTCGCGAAAATCATTCTGACAGGTGAGAAAAATACAATGGTATACGATGATGGTTTCAACTTGGTAACGAAACATTACATATTCCCGCAACCCACGAATATCTATAAATTCCACCCACGTCTCGTTAATACATATGGTGAAACCCTATATTTGAATGGAAAGAACGTTTCATTTACATTGGAGATAGAGGAGGTGACGAATACACATGCATATGAACAGTATCGTCTGGAACGTATGGACGGTGTATATGGTAAGGTTGCTACATTTTTGGCTTAGGCTGGTCTCACAATCTGTGTAGCACCACTTTGTGAGATTTTCTCGAGCTCTGTACGAGCGTCACCGATTAATCCTAAAATTGTATCAGGATCACGCTCACGTTTAATTAGGAGACTCAGAATCTCTACAACATCTACACGGATCTTGTCAAAAATAGGAACACCCATCTTATCTCCTAAATTCGCCATAGTAACTGACGTTGGATATAATGTAGGTGCAGTTACACGATACCCCTGTAAAAAATCTGTAGGGATCGGAGTAGGTGTTAAAAAATTCGCCGAGTTACGAGGCATTCTTATTAATTATAGATTTTTATATGAAACTTATAATTAATATTTTGCAATCACATTAGAATACTATTGCATTAAACAAAATTATATACGATATGATGAGTTAAAAAGATAAGCGAACACATTTAATGTTCGATGTGCACCTGCAGCCACACCAGGCACTGACGGAAGTCACGGAACAGATCACCAGGCTGGATCGTGTTGCTCAGACTCTTCGTGCTTACCGTGATGTTCGTCTGCTCACCCACCGCGATACCATACGACGTGGTACCAACGCGCAGTACAGTGCTCTGTACAGGCGCCTTGATGTTGCCCTTGGGGAAGTTGAACTTGATCAGGAAAGACAGGGAGTCACCCGCCTTGAAGGGCATTCCGCGCATCAGATCCTTGTTGGGCAGAGTCTGGCCTGAGAAATCAGGGGCAGTGCTGGCTCCACTGGCGTTCTGGAAACGTGCAGGGTCCTGCACAAACATCGCCTTGAAGATGAACTCACGTACTGCGGCAGCACTGGCGGTGTCCTCGCACAGCTGCTTCTTCAGGTTCTCGGAGATGTACTCGGAGAAGCCAGACATGTCCAGATCAATGGAACCAGTGGTGGCCGCCAGACCGATGATATCGTATAGGTGCGTGTACAGCCAGCCACGCAGGTAGTCCTTCATCAGGGCAGGGCGAGTGGTCAGCAGAGTACCAGAGTTATCGGACATGGGTTCCTTCGCCATATGGGCAGCGTCGCCACTCAGACCGTACACCTTGCGAGGTACAGCGCAGGAGATATCACTGGCATCCAGAGCGGTCTTGATCAGAGCCTTCAGGGTAGCAGGGGCGCTGCATGATACATCGGTTAGAGCATCAGATACAGTACTCTCGTTGTACTTGAATACATTGTTGCACAGATCGATGGCCTTGGTGTCAGTCGCCTTGCTGTAGTAGTGCAGGCGCAGATCGTAGTTGTAAGAGACATCCTCGCCCTCCACACGTACAGTGATGTCACCGAACTGGTTGAAGTCAACCTGGATGGGCAGTAAGATTGATACCTTGGTACCAGCAGGGGCAGGTGCAGGGGCAGGTGCAGGGGCAGGGGCAGAGGCCGGCACACCAGTGTATGATGTCCAAGTAAATACAGTTGGATCATTAACAATGGTAAAACTTTGACCCGAATTATTTGTAGTCGTTGTTATTTTAAAAGTTACGCCCGCCTCCAGAGGCTGGCTTAACGTAACAACCCAATTTGTTACACTACCTGTAGTATGATTTATAGTACCTTCTGTTCTTATTTCAGCAAAAGTAGTTAGGCTGGCAATCTTTACAGTATAAGTACTACTGTCCAGGGAAGCTGGAATAGTTATATTCAGAGAAGTCGCTCCTGCAATAGGGGCGGTAGTAAAGTTTATCAATGACATTTTTATATTTATAAATAAGAAAATAAATACCGGATATCTTATTTTCTTATGTAAGACAAATTACTGGCATTTAATGTTCAATGTGCACCTGCAGCCATACTAAGCACTGACGGAAGTCACGGAACAGATCACCGGGCTGGATTGTGTTGCTCAGACTCTTCGTGCTAACCGTGATGTTCGTCTGATCACCCACCGTGATACCATTCGACGTGGTACCAAGGCGTAGCACAGTGCTCTGTACAGGCGCCTTGATGTTGCCCTTGGGGAAGTTGAACTTGATCAGGAATGACAGGGAGTCGCCCGCCTTGAAGGGCATTCCACGCAGCAGATCCTTGTTGGGCAGAGTCTGTCCTCCAAAATCAGGAGCTGTGCTGGCTCCACTCGCGTTCTGGAAACGTGCAGGGTCCTGCACAAACATCGCCTTGAAGATGAACTCACGTACTGCGGCAGCACTGGTGGTGTCCTCGCACAGCTGCTTCTTCAGGTTCTCGGAGATGTACTCGGAGAAGCCAGACATGTCCAGATCAATGGAACCAGTGGTGGCCGCCAGACCGATGATATCGTAGAGGTGCGTGTACAGCCAACCACGTAGGTAGTCCTTCATCAATGCAGGACGAGTAGTCAGCAGAGTACCAGAGTTATCGGACATGTCTGGGTTCTTAGCCATATCTCCACTCAGATTGTACACCTTGCGAGGTACAGCGCAGCTGAGATCTGATGCATCCAGGGCGGTCTTGATCAGAGCCTTCAGGGTAACAGGGGCGCTGCATGATACATCCGTTAGAGCATCAGAGACAGTACTCTCGTTGTACTTGAACACATTGTTGCACAGATCGATGGCCTTGGTGTCTGACGCCTTGCTGTAGTAGTGGAGACGCAGATCGTAGTTGTAGGACACGTCCTCACCCTCCACGCGGACAGTGATGTCACCGAACTGGTTGAAGTCAACCTGGATGGGCAGTAAGATGGATACCTTGGTACCAGCAGGAGCTGGAGCAGGGGCCGGTGCAGGGGCAGCGGCCGGCACAACGTACAAGCCAATTCCCCGAGAATATGAAATTGATTCATTATTATTAATGAAATAAGCACGCGACGCACTACCACCCCCTTCAATTTCTAAATTGTCGCCTGCAGCTAGAGGCTGACTTAACGTAACAACCCCATTTGTTACAGTACCAGTAGTATGACTTATACTACCTTCTGTTCTTATTACAACAAAAGTAGTTGGGTTGACAATTTTTACAGTATAAGTATCACTGGCCAGGGAAGCTGGAATAGTTAGTGACAGAGAAGTCGCTCCTGTAATAGGGGCGGCTATAGTAACGTTTATGAAGGACATTTGTAT
>Ga0247722_10001479_pt1 | contig 12935 bp, 11 predicted proteins | sample MSEWelMarce3H_FC_FD_189094 | JGI IMG/M metagenome (GOLD analysis project Ga0247722, IMG submission 189094) | Subsurface sediment microbial communities from gas well in West Virginia, United States - MSEEL Well Study Marcellus 3H_FC | ecosystem: Environmental > Terrestrial > Deep subsurface >... | reverse complement strand
GAATATAGTTAATGATAGCTTCATCAAACTTATCCCCGCCCACGCGAACGCTAGACGCGTAAACAATACCGCCTAAGGAAATCACGCCTACTTCGGTTGTGCCGCCACCGATATCCACCACCATCGAACCGGTTGCTTCTTCAACTGGCATACCTGCGCCGATAGCTGCGGCCATTGGCTCTTCGATTAGCTCAACTTTACGTGCGCCTGCGCCCAAAGCGGATTCACGAATCGCACGGCGCTCAACTTGAGTAGAGCCACATGGTACGCAAATCACGATGCGGGGAGGGGAAGAGAACATGCGGCTTGGGTTCACTTTTTTAATGAACTGCTTCAGCATTTGTTCGGTAATGGTGAAATCGGCAATCACGCCGTCTTTCATGGGGCGAATAGCATTAATGCTGCCAGGTGTGCGACCAAGCATTTTTTTTGCTTCTGCACCAACAGCAAGAATCGTTTTCTTGCCTGATGGGCCGCCTTCTTGCTGAATGGCAACTACGGAAGGTTCATCAAGCACAATGCCCTTGCCCTGCATATAAATCAGCGTATTGGCAGTACCAAGGTCAATGGCGATGTCGTTGGCAAAGTAGCCGGAAAGAAGTCCAAACATTCGGGTCTCGCACTTTAAAATTACATGATTAAAGGTAGGTCGTGGAATCGCCACGGGCTTTAAGGGGTCTGGCTAGATCGTTTAGTATTTAGTAAGACTATTCATTTTGGCCTTGCTATGGCAGAACAAAGACAGCAGCCCAAATACGTAGGTCTCACGTTTTAAAATTATGGTGCTTAGGTTAGCGATGGAATACTCACATATCTTATTCTTGTTCGAGCTGCCCTTGCTTGAAAGCAAGATTGTTTTTATTCGTTAATCTACTGTGCGCACGGGTTTTTCATAATAGTGCCGCCCGTTAAAACAGGCCCACCCTATATGGCATATATTGCAAATCACCGGTATTTCTGCCTGCGGCAGGAAAAAGGTTCGTTATTTTAAGCGTAATTGCTGCATTTGGCGGCAATGCAGGTAGAAAAGTTCCGCGGCACTATGTACCTATTGCCTTGCCACCATAGTCTATTGACGGGTGGTAGTAATCAAACCCTATATGATACCCTATCGAGTTGACGTTAATAAATGTTTACGGGGTAAATCCGACATGTCCCTGTCTATTGAAGATGTGGCACGCATCGCCCGCTTGTCCCGCATTGCGGTGACGGGTGATGAATTAGCGGCCACCCAAGGCCAGTTAAACCAAATTTTGACTCTGATTGAAGAGATGCGGGCCGTTGATACCAGCGGTATTGAGCCGATGGCCCATGCACAAGATGTGATGTTGCGTTTGCGCGATGATGTGGCGTGCGAGCCAAATCGTCGGGAAAACTGGCAGGCTGTTGCGCCAGCTGTAGAGGCTGGTTTATATCTTGTTCCGCAAGTTATTGAATGAGGCTAGGGTTAACCCCCTCTAAAAAATAATGATAGAAAAATCAGTTAAGCAACTGTCAGCCATGCTGGCAGCAAAAGAAATTTCTGCGGTCGAAATGGCTAGCGAATACTTGGCTCGGGCCAAAGCAATGGCAGATCTCAATGCCTTTATTACTTTGGACGAAGACAAAACCTTGATCGACGCGCAAGCCGCAGACACCATGCTAGCTAATGGCTCGGCCGGGGTATTAACCGGTGTACCTATTGCGCAAAAAGACATTTTTTGCCAGCAAGGCTGGAAGACCACCTGTGGTTCCAAGATGCTGGATAATTTTGTCTCGCCTTACGACGCCAATGTGATTGAGCTGTGCCGCAAAGCAGGGCTGGTTACCTTGGGCCGCACCAATATGGATGAGTTTGCGATGGGCTCTTCCAATGAAAACAGTTTTTATGGCGCGGTAAAGAATCCTTGGGATAAAACGGCTGTACCTGGTGGCTCATCAGGCGGGTCGGCAGCCGCAGTTGCCGCGCGTTTGACTCCGATTGCTACGGCAACGGACACTGGCGGATCGATTCGCCAGCCCGCAGCATTTTGCGGCGTAACGGGGATTAAGCCTACTTACGGGATTGTTAGCCGCTTTGGCATGATTGCTTTTGCCAGCTCACTGGATCAGGGCGGCCCGATTGGTAAAAGCGCCGAAGATTGCGCACTGCTATTGAATGTGATGGCGGGCTTTGATGAGCGCGACTCTACATCGCTAGAACACGCTAAAGAAGATTACAGCCGCAATTTAAACACCCCGCTGGCGGGTTTAAGAATTGGCGTGCCTAAGGAATATTTTGCAGAAGGGCTAGAAAGCGACGTGGCTGCCGCCGTGCTTGCAGCGATTGAAGAGTATAAAAAGCTGGGCGCAATCATTGTTGAAGTTAGCTTGCCGAATACTAAGCTGTCGATTCCTGCCTATTACGTGATTGCTCCTGCTGAAGCTTCGAGTAATCTAAGCCGCTTTGATGGCGTGCGTTATGGTCACCGCGCTGCGGATTATTCTGGCCTAACAGAAATGTACGAAAAAAGCCGTAGCGAAGGCTTTGGCGCTGAAGTAAAACGCCGCATCTTGACGGGTACTTATGTACTGAGCCACGGTTATTACGATGCTTACTATTTGCAAGCGCAAAAAATCCGCCGCATTATTGCGAATGATTTCCAAGCGGCATTTGAGCTTTGTGATCTGATTGCAGGCCCTGTTGCGCCAACGGCCGCTTGGAACTTAGGCGAGAAAAACGCCGATCCAACCGCCATGTATTTAGAAGATATCTACACCTTGGCTGTCAATCTGGCGGGCCTGCCAGGCATGAGCTTACCAGCGGGCTTCGCCGCCAATGGCCGCCCTGTTGGCCTGCAGCTGATTGGTAATTATTTCAGTGAGGCCAAAATGCTGAATGCTGCATATCAATTGCAGCAAGTGACAGACTGGCACACCCGTGCCCCAAGCCTATAAACCAGCCTAAGGATTCACAACATGAAATGGGAAGTAGTGATTGGGCTGGAAGTGCATACCCAGCTATCGACGCAGTCGAAAATTTTCTCCAGAGCCAGCACCGCTTACGGTGCTGAGCCTAATACGCAAACTTCCGTGGTGGATGTGGCCATGCCCGGTGCTTTACCGGTAATGAACCGTGGCGCGGTTGAGCGTGCGATTCAGCTGGGCTTGGCGATTGGCGGCAAAATTAATCGTAAATCGATTTTTGCCCGTAAAAATTATTTTTATCCTGACTTACCTAAGGGCTATCAGATTAGCCAGTTTGAGCTGCCGGTGGTTGAGGGCGGAGTGATTGAGATTCAAGTGGGGGACGTCACTAAAAAGATTAATGTGACGCGCGCTCACTTGGAAGAAGACGCAGGTAAGTCGGTACATGAAGACTGCAATGGCATGACCGGTATCGATTTGAATCGCGCTGGTACGCCTTTACTGGAAATCGTTTCCGAGCCAGAAATGCGCTCAGCAGCCGAAGCCGTGGCTTACGCTAAGGCGCTGCATAGCCTTGTGACTTGGATCGGTATTTGCGATGGCAATATGCAGGAAGGCAGTTTCCGTTGCGATGTGAACGTATCGGTACGCCCAGAAGGCCAAGCAGAATTTGGCACTCGCCGCGAAATTAAAAACTTGAACAGCTTTAAGTTTATGGAGCAAGCCATCAAGTTTGAAACACAGTGGCAAATCGATCAGATCGAAGACGGGCATAAGATTCAGCAAGCAACGATTCTGTTTGACCCAGATAGCGGCGAAACTCGCATGATGCGCAGCAAGGAAGACGCGCATGATTATCGCTATTTCCCAGACCCAGATTTGCCGCCATTGTGTATCTCTGAAGATTGGATTGAGCGTGTGCGTAGTGAAATGACCGAGCTGCCACAGCTGATGCGCGAGCGCTTTAGTACGCAGTATGGCTTGTCAGCTTATGACGCCAGCACGCTGACCAGCTCTAAAGATATGGCGGTGTACTTTGAAGCCATGGTGGCCGCTGGAGCGGACGCTAAGCTAGCAGCCAACTGGATCATGGGCGATGTATCGGCCACACTGAATCGTGAAGAAAAATCGATTGGCGATAGCCCTGTTTCTGCTCAAGCTTTAGCTGCCTTAGTGAAACGTGTGATGGATAACACCATCAACAATAAAACCGCTAAAGACGTGCTGAAAAAGATGTGGGAATCGGGTGATTCTGCGGACAGTATTATCGAGCGCGATGGGCTGAAGCAAACTACGGATACAGGTGCAATCGAGGCGATTATCGATGAAGTACTGGTGGCCAATCCCAAGGCTGTTGAGGAATATAAAAGCGGCAAACTCGCTGCGATTAATTCTTTGATGGGCCAGTGCATGAAAGCCAGCAGGGGCAAAGCCAACCCTGCGATGGTGACTGAGATTCTGACTAAAAAGCTAAGCTAATTATTGCCTAGCCATTAAAAATAGCGAGCCTGTAGGTTCGCTATTTTTTTTGCTCATAATGGTTATATGTGCTCACCCTGCAAAGAGTCTTGTGCTAATTTTTGGCTTCTCCGTACCTGCATATTTAAGGTTCTTTCTAAGTTTTTTCATAAAAATCCGCCTGAAGGTTGTTGCTTAAAAATTAGGCAGGCGTTAGAATGCGCGGCCTTTTACTGCGCCAGCAGACTATGCATATCGGCCCCTACCCCCTTACAAATAATCTGATTGTTGCCCCCATGGCGGGTGTCACTGATCGGCCTTTTCGCATGCTTTGTAAGCGATTTGGCGCGGGGCATGCTGTGAGCGAGATGATTACTGCCGATAGCAGCATGCGCTCGCACCAGAAGACGCTGCATCGCGCTAATTTTGAAGGCGAATTAGCGCCGGTTTCCGCACAAATTGCTGGGTCAGATCCACAATTGCTGGCAGAAGCGGCGCGGCATAATGTGGCGCACGGTGCGCAAATCATTGATATCAATATGGGTTGCCCAGTTAAAAAGGTTTGCAATAAATTGGCCGGATCGGCCCTGTTGCAAAATGAAGACTTAGTTGCCGATATTCTGCACGCCGTAGTGCGTGCGGTAGACGTGCCAGTTACACTGAAAACCCGCCTAGGCTTTGCCAATGGCGAAGAAAATATTATGCGCGTGGCCAAAATAGCCGAAGAAGCAGGGGTAGCCGCGTTGGCTATTCATGGCCGAACGCGTGAAGATATGTACTTGGGGCATGCACGCTACGCGCTGATCGCCCAAGTTAAACAATCGATACAGATTCCTGTGATCGCCAATGGCGATATTGATAGCCCGCAAAAAGCCGCGCTGGTTCTTAAAGAAACCGGTGCAGACGCCATAATGATTGGGCGGGCAGCGCAGGGCAGGCCGTGGATTTTCCGCGAAATTGCCCATTATCTGGCGAGCGGTGAGTTGTTGCCCGCGCCAGAGGTTGTGGAGGTCCGCGATGTATTGCTTGGCCATCTTGACGATTTATATGTCTTTTATGGCGAGTACTCTGGTTGCCGTATAGCTCGGAAACATATTGCTTGGTATACCAAAGGTTTGCGCGGTAGTAATGAATTCCGTCAAGCGATGTATGCACAAGAATCAACGGTAGGGCAAGCAAATGTAACCCGCAGTTATTTTGATGGCCTACTGACCTTGTGCGAGCGTTTGCAGTATGAAGATATGCAAAAACAAAAAGAAAATCACAATGAATCGGGAGATTTATGAGTACTCAAGCCGATCTGATTGCCCAGGCAATTTATGCTTCTCTCGACCAGTATTTTCAAGACCTTGATGGTGAACCGCCGTGTGCGATGTACGATATGGTCTTGGCTCGAGTTGAAAAGCCACTATTAGAGTTGGTGTTGGAGCGCGTAGAGGGCAATCAGACCCGAGCGGCCGATATGCTGGGAATTAACCGTAATACCTTGCGTAAAAAGCTGCAGATTTACGATTTACTGTAAGTAAATTTAAAACACGGCCGCATGGTAAGTAAAAACATTTGAAACCCAAATCTTGCACTACCGAGAGCACGGAGCTGCACGGAAAAAATCATTTTTATGTGTGTAGGTTTTCTCTATGTTGCTCCGAGTTCTCCTTTTCCTTCGTGGTTCAAGGTTTGGGTTTTGCTAAGGCTCCATCTTTGTCGTTTATGATATACAGGGAAAGAAACCATGACCAAAATTACCCGCGCGCTGATCAGCGTATCCGATAAAACCGGTGTACTTGATTTTGCCAAAGCCTTGGCGGCGCAAGGTGTCGAAATTTTGTCGACAGGTGGTACAGCCAAATTATTTTCTGACAATGGCGTGCCGGTGATCGAAGTGGCAGATTACACTGGCTTTCCTGAAATGCTGGATGGGCGTGTGAAAACACTGCATCCAAAAATTCATGGCGGCATTCTGGGGCGCCGCGATTTACCTGAACACCTTGCCACTATGCAAGAACACGGCATCGGCAATATCGATCTAGTTTGTGTAAATCTCTACCCTTTTGAAGCCACTATTGCCAAGCCTGACTGTAGCTATGAAGATGCGATTGAAAATATCGATATCGGTGGCCCAGCTATGGTGCGCTCTGCAGCCAAAAACCATGCACATGTGGCTATTGTGACTGATGCTAGCGATTACGCTGCGCTGATTAAAGAAATGCAAGCAAATGACGGTGCTTTATTGCTTGCTACCCGTAAAGTGCTGGCAAAAAAAGCTTTTAGCCATACCGCGGCTTACGATGGTGCAATTTCTAACTACCTGACGGCGTTAACGGTTGAGGGTGAGAAGAAATCTTATCCAGACCGCTTAAATATGCAGTTCGTTAAAGTGCAAGATATGCGCTATGGTGAAAACCCACATCAAAGCGCCGCTTTTTACCGTGATATCGACCCTGCAGCGGGCAGCCTAGCGGCATACAAACAGTTGCAGGGTAAGGAATTAAGCTACAACAATGTAGCGGATTCCGATGCAGCATGGGAATGCGTGAAGCAGTTTGCAGAACCTGCGTGTGTGATTGTAAAACACGCTAATCCTTGCGGCGTAGCTGTAGGCGTGGATAGCTACTCAGCGTATCGCTTAGCGTTTGCAACCGATACTACCAGCGCGTTTGGCGGCATTATTGCGTTTAACCAGACGGTCGATGTGGATACTGCCGAGGCCGTATCTAAGCAATTTATGGAAGTGCTGATTGCCCCTGCCTATACCGCAGAAGCCTTGGCCTTGCTGGCTAAAAAACAAAATGTTCGTGTGCTAGAAGTCCCAGTAGAGCAGGGCGCTAATCGCTTTGATGTAAAGCGTGTTGCTGGTGGTTTGCTGGTGCAAACGCCCGATACCCATATTCTGGCGCTAAAAGATGTGAAGGTAGTGACTAAGCTACAGCCTACCGAGGCACAGCTTAAAGATCTACTGTTTGCATGGAATGTGGCTAAGTTTGTTAAATCAAACGCGATTGTATTCTGCGGTAAGGGCCAGACATTAGGTGTGGGGGCAGGCCAGATGAGCCGTGTGGATTCAACTAAAATTGCCGCCATTAAGGCTAAAAGCGCGGGGCTGGATTTACGTGGCTCGGTAGCCGCGTCTGATGCCTTCTTCCCATTCCGTGATGGTGTGGATGTGATTGCAGAAAATGGCGTATCCGCCATTATTCAGCCGGGCGGCTCGGTGCGCGATGATGAAGTGATTGCGGCAGCGGACGAGCATGGTATTGCAATGGTGGTGACAGGTATTCGCCATTTCCGTCATTAATCGAGTGGTTTAACTATTTAAAAGCGGGGAAGAAATTCCCCGCTTATTGTGTTTATGGTGTTGTGTTTAATTGAGAGGCTGGCTGAGCCGCCGCTGCTTTGAAATATTTTGGTTGAGATAATGAAAAAACTGTTTGCCACCCTTTGCTTGCTGATGGCCTTGCCTGCATCTGCAATGGATTGCTCCAATATGTGGGATTGGGCGACGGCTGCTTGTCAGCGTGTGGATAAAATAAACCGGGAAGGTAAGAATGATTTGTTGTTGTCGGGTTATTCTTGGCACGATCGTTCAACCTATACCGCTGAAAAACTCGAAGACTTTCAAGAGTTTGCTTACGGTGGCGGCCTAGGTAAGCGTATTACTGATGAAAATAATAACCAAGAATTTATTTACGGGATGATTTTTGCTGATTCGCACAATCAGCCTCAGCTTCAGGTTGGCTATATGCGTCTCTGGTATTGGCCGATTGTTGGTGAGTTATCAGCAGGCCTTGGAATGTCTTTACAGCTCATTTCACGTCAGGATGTGATTGGCGGAGTGCCTTTTCCAGCCCCTTTGCCTATTGCGTCAGTTCGCTATGGCAAGGCATCTTTGATTGGTACCTTTATCCCAAGGCTCAATGGCCAACTAAATAATGGCAATGTGGCTTATGTCTTTGGCCGCTACGAATTCGATTAACAGGAAACAGATTCATGAATATTTTGGTGGTTGGTTCGGGTGGTCGTGAACACGCATTGGCTTGGAAAATTGCCCAATCTGAGCGCGTGGGTAAAGTGTTTGTGGCGCCGGGCAATGCGGGTACTGCACTAGAAAAAGATTTAACTAATGTAGATATTACGGCAATTGATCAATTGATCGCCTTTGCCAAAGCAGAAAATATTGCCATTACTGTTGTCGGGCCAGAAGCGCCATTGTCGCAAGGTGTGGTGGATGCATTTCGCGAAGCAGGTTTAAAAATATTTGGCCCAACTCGCGCAGCGGCACAATTGGAATGGTCTAAAGACTTTGCCAAAGCCTTTATGCAGCGCCATGGTATTCCTACCGCGGCTTATCAGACTTTTGCCAATGCGGATGAAGCGCACGCTTATATCAACGCGCAGGGCGCGCCGATTGTGATTAAGGCCGATGGCCTAGCTGCGGGCAAGGGCGTGGTTGTGGCGATGACGCTGGATGAAGCGCACGCTGCGGTTGATTCTATGCTGTCCGATAATAAATTTGGCGATGCGGGTGCTCGCGTGGTGATTGAAGAGTGCCTTGTTGGTGAGGAAGCCAGTTTTATTGTGATGGTCGATGGCAAAAATGTGCTGGCCATGGCTTCTAGCCAAGATCATAAACGCCTCTTGGATGGTGACGAAGGCCCAAATACCGGCGGCATGGGCGCGTATAGTCCAGCACCTGTGGTCACCCCAGATGTGCATGCCAAAGTGATGCGTGAAGTGATTATGCCTACCGTGCAAGGCATGGCGAAAGACGGCACTGTATTTACGGGTTTCTTATACGCAGGCCTGATGATTGATGTGCTGGGTAATCCCAAAGTGATCGAATACAACTGCCGGTTTGGCGACCCTGAAACACAGCCGATTATGCTGCGTTTAAAAAGCGATTTTGTCACCTTGCTCGAGCACGGTGTGAATGGCACGCTGGATCAAATTGAAGCCGAATGGGATCGCCGCGTGGCGATGGGCGTGGTCATGGCTGCCGCTAATTACCCAGAAACTCCGCGTAAAGGCGATTTAATCTCCGGCCTGCCAACAACTGCGCTAGAAGACGGCCATGTATTTCATGCCGGCACGGCCCTAAATGAGCAGGGTGAAGCTGTAACTGCTGGTGGCCGTGTACTTTGTGTAACCGCCTTCGGCGACAGTTTTAAAATGGCGCAAAAACGCGCTTATCAGATTCTGGCCGGTGTTTCATTTGCCGGTGCGCAATATCGCAACGACATCGGCTGGCGAGCGATTAGCCGCAAGTAATACTTGATCGTTGAGAAAAAAGCCATGCTCTGTATGGCTTTTTTCTTGTCTGGGCACTCTGATGAAGATCAATAAATAACAGCGCGCAGATTGACGCACTGTTTTGTAAGGCAGATGATGTTGTAACAAAAACCGTTCTCATTGTTGAAACCATGACACTTGCTGATCTTCCTCTGAATACCCTCGCCAAAATTCTCTCCACCCAGCTTTCTCCTGATTTAACTCAGCGCCTTGCCGCCTTAGGCTTGCATGCAGAGCGCGATATTGAAGTGATTCGCCGAGGCTTTTTTAACGGGCCTTTGCAGCTGCGTGTTGCCAGTACTGATTTTATGCTGAGGCGGAATGATGCACGGCAAATTGTGGTTTTGGTTTTACCACAGGCAGAGGCTGATCTGATTGCGGTGGCAGCATGAAACGTGTTGCCTTGGTAGGAATGCCAAACACAGGTAAATCAACCTTATTTAATCGCATCACAGGTGGTACGGCACGCACAGCTAATTGGCCTGGGCTGACGGTGGATTTGGCTTCCAGCCGTATTTTGCTGGGCGGCGCTATGGTGCAGATGATTGATCTGCCAGGGATTTATGATTTAAGCGGCGTGGCTGAAGACGAGCGTATTACTCAGGAATTTCTGAATAAAACTGAGCTAGATGCCATTTTATTAGTACTGAACGCCACGCAGCTAGATAGGCAACTGGTGTTGGCTTTGCAGCTAAAAGCACTGGGCGCGCCGCTGATTATTGCGCTTAATATGAGCGATGAAGCCAAGCAGGCTGGGGTGCAAATTAATCTGCAAGGCTTAGCCGCCGAGATTGGCTGCCCAGTGTTAAAAATCAGTGCCAAGCATGGCCAAGGCGTGCCTGATTTAAAAGAGGCGCTCAATCGCCTGATCTGTCAGCAAGCGCCTAAGCAAATTGCGCTGGCCCATGCACCCGCATCCAATACCCTGCATCAGGACGAGGCTAGGCTTTATAGCCGCTTTATTCTTCGCCCCGCTATTTTGCCTCCTAGCCCCACCGCCATGCTGGATCGCTGGGTTTTGCATCCGCTACTTGGCTTGCCGTTGTTTGTGCTGATGATGTTTTGCCTGTTTCAGCTGACCTACGCCATTGGCGTGCCTTTGCAGGATCTAATGAAAGAGGGGCTGGAGTGGCTTAAAAGCGATATTTTAAAAGTGGCTGCAGCGTCTTGGCCGCCTTTTTGGTCAGGCTTTTTAGTGGATGGTGTGTTTGATGGCCTTAGTACGGTACTGACTTTTATCCCCATTATTTTTCTGTTTTTCTGCCTGATGGCGATTATCGAAGACTCAGGTTATTTCTCGCGCGCGGCTTTTATGATGGATGGGCTGATGGCGCGCCTGGGCATGGATGGCCGTGGTTTTGTGATGTTGATGATGGGCTTTGGTTGCAATGTGCCTGCCTTAATGGGCACAAGGGTGATAAGGGATAGAAAAGCGCGTTTGCTGACCATGCTGGCGATTCCTTTTTCACTATGTTCGGCGCGTTTACAGATCTTTCTGTTTTTAACTGGTGCGCTGTTTAGCCCGCTGCAAGCACCTTGGGTGCTGCTCTCTTTGTATTTTGCGAGTATTTTTATCTCTATGGGTACGGCGCTTTTGCTGCGTGGGCGCTTTAAATCGACCGAGCCATTTACGCTAGAGCTACCGCCTTATCGCTTCCCGGTGCTACGGCAAATCTTTTTGCGTGGCTGGGGCGAGGCGGCGGGCTTTGTACGGCTGGCTTCAACTATGATTGTGATTGGCGTGGTTTTAGTTTGGCTACTCAGTAATTATCCGAATCCGCAGCATAGTTATTCCACTTTGATTGCTGGATTTTTTCAGCCCGTGTTGTCCCCAATTGGTATTCAGGCCGAGCTGTCGATTGCTTTGATATTTGGTTTTGTGGCGAAGGAAGTGGTGCTTGGTGCACTGGCGGTGATTGCTGGGCAAGACGGCACTGCCTTGGCGCATCATTTATCTATCGTACTTGATCCAGTATCCGCTTATAGCTTTATGCTATTTTCATTGACCTATGTGCCCTGTGTTTCTACTATTGCTGCCATGCGCAAGGAATCGAATAGCGTAGCGCTAACGACTTTCTCAGTGGTCTATTCTTTATTTCTCGCTTGGGTGCTGTCGTTTATCTTTTACCAAGGGGCGAGGATATTGGGATTTTAAAAATTCAGTAAGGGATTTGAATGAGCGATTTATTGTTTCCGGAAATTCAGCCACACCGCAGCGGCCGCTTGGCCGTAGATGATGTGCATACCCTTTATTGGGAAGAATGCGGTAATCCTGATGGCGTGCCGGTGCTGTTTTTGCATGGCGGCCCCGGAGGCGGTATTTCGCCCATGCATCGCCGCTTTTTTGATCCCGCCTATTACCGTATTGTGTTATTTGATCAGCGCGGTGCAGGGCAATCGACGCCCTTGGGTGAGTATCGCAATAACACCACCGCTCATTTAATCGCCGATATCGAAGTCTTGCGTCAGATGCTGGATGTAGAACAGTGGTTGGTATTTGGCGGCTCTTGGGGATCGACTCTTTCGCTGGCCTATGGCGAAGCGCATCCTGAGGCATGTTTAGGTTTTATCTTGCGCGGGATTTTCCTTTGCACTGCGGCCGAGGTGGACTGGTTTGTGAATGGCATCGGTCATTTTTACCCAGAAGTCCACGCCGAATTCGCAGCGCATATACCTGAAGCCGAGCGAGCTAATTTGCTCGAAGCCTATAGTCAGCGGCTCTTTAATGATGATCCAGAAGTTTATCTGCCTGCAGCCCGCAGCTGGAGTCGTTACGAAGGCAGTTGTTTGTTTTTAGAACCGCAAAGCAGCACCATTGCCCAGTTTGAAACCGATGCCGTTTGCACCAGCTTAGGTCGCCTAGAAGCACACTATATGTACCATGCCGGTTTTATGGCAGAAGATCAGTTGCTGCAACAGGTGGGCAAGATTCGCCATTTGCCCGCGGTGATTATTCAAGGTCGTTACGATGTGATTTGCCCGCCAAAATCGGCTTATCGTCTGTATCAGGCTTGGCCTGAGTCTACTTTGCATATCATCCCTGATGCGGGCCATGCGGCGATGGAGCCAGGGATTGCTACGGCTTTAATGAAAGCGACTGAGGAATTTAAATTGCAGGGGAAGTTTTCTTAATAGGATGGGTGAGCCGTTGTAGGGCGGGTGGAACCCGCCGATTTTGCTAGGGTCTGTTGACGTTTCATTCACGGCTGCGTTTGGCCCAGTTTTGGGGCTGAACAAGGAGAAAATTGCGACATGGTACGAGTACCATCAGCGATTTTTAACGCCGTGCAGCCCCAAAAATGGGC
>Ga0247722_10001478_pt1 | contig 12940 bp, 5 predicted proteins | sample MSEWelMarce3H_FC_FD_189094 | JGI IMG/M metagenome (GOLD analysis project Ga0247722, IMG submission 189094) | Subsurface sediment microbial communities from gas well in West Virginia, United States - MSEEL Well Study Marcellus 3H_FC | ecosystem: Environmental > Terrestrial > Deep subsurface >... | reverse complement strand
TTTTTCTGCTTCTGCTTGTGCTGCTTTTTCTGCTTGTGCTGCTTTTTCTGCTTCTGCTTGTGCTGCTTTTTCTGCTTCTGCTTGTGCTGCTTTTTCTGCTTCTGCTTGTGCTGCTTTTTCTGCTTCTTCTACTTGTGCTGCTTTTTCTGCTTCTGCTTGTGCTGCTTTTTCTGCTTCTGCTTGTGCTGCTTTTTCTGCTTCTGCTTGTGCTGCTTTTTCTGCTTCTGCAACTTGTGCTGCTTTTTCTGCTTCTGCAACTTGTGCTGCTTTTTCTGCTTCTGCTTGCTGTGTTTTGGTCATTCGGTCTGCATCCACATGGCGTTGTGTTTGTATTGCTGCCAATGCTGCAGCAATGACCATGTTTTCGCCTAATCGCCGTTCTTCAACCAATTTTCGTTGTTCTTCAGCCAATCTGGTTTCTTCAGCTAAATTTTGTTGTTGCGATTGCACTGCAGCCATTGCTGCTGCACTAGCAGCAACACTCACCATATCAAACCCGGCTTCTTCTACTGCATTATGTGTAATTGGTGCACTTAGTGAACTTATACGGGTTATAAAAGAATCATACAAATCATCAGCTTTGGTCATTATTTTCAATTATATCTTTATTTATAAAATGCAGATATAATTATTCACAAACTTCATGTTAATTACACACATATAAAACCATCTTACGCTTTCTTAATTGGTTCTGCGTTGGTAACATAGTTTTTATAGTCATTATCATCTAAATAAGGCGTCGCATTATCTTCTGTATTTTTATAACACAAATTATTGACTGAATTGAACTTTGCGAGTTGGTCTAAAAATTCCAAAGTGCCAATTGTGCTTGCAGCATTATGTATATCAATCGCTTCAATTATATCTTTCAACGTATTCATAAAGTAAGAACTAATGTCCTTGCGAGCTTTGGATAAAATATCGTCATCCACATTATGTTCTGTATAATCGATTATTGCAACATCGATAAGTTCAGTTAATGCATTTATAAGCGGCAACTTTTTACCTTGTTCTTCTTCTGATATATACTCAATCAATGGTAACATATTTATTTGTTGTTCCGGTAACTTCTTAATCTGCTCCTTTAATTCATGAAGTGCCCATAATAAGGGATATTTTTCACTGTACTCATTATCATTATTGTAATAAATATGTTTTAAATGGTTAATATCTATATACGGGACGGGCGGAGGATTGTCGGCTAAACGCGAAACATTAAATACGCCAAATACACTTATCACGAGGTCTTTATAAAATTGGTCTTTGGTATAGCCGTTTACTGCATTACTCTCATTGGGGTACATTTGGTTGTAAATTTCATCAATCAATGATTCCGGCGCATTATCAGTCGACGATGTATTAAAACAATTTATACCAGATGGACAATATGACTGTAAACACATGTCAATAAAATCAGGAGAATGGAACAATGCATCGCTATTTTCATGTTTTTTATTCAATATATATTTAATTGCTTCTCGTATTTTGTCGAGCGACGAGTTAATATATTTCCCTTCGATTAGACGATTTTCGCATACTTGTTGTCCGTGCTTAAGCCGAACTTGACTAATTGTTATGTTTTTTTTGTAAATATCGATTAATTTAATATAACGGTTAAGATCATTATCAGGTGCATTTAAGCTATCTAATATATACTTAAATTCATTCACATGCTTATGACCACTTTTGTCATAATATATGATTGGGAGCGTTTCTGTAGGTTTTTTGGACTGTTGTTTCGAGTTAATTGGTCGGTTGGACTGTTTTTTTTCAAAAAAAGGCAATAAAGATTTAAATCGATTCGTCATAAAATATTCACACATGGTATTTATAGTAAATGATTTCACAATTGGGATTGCTTTTTCTCTATCACGTTCAAGATGGTCTGTATAAGATACCGTTTTATTTAATGCTATTATCCATTCCGTCGTGGTCTTATCGAATACATCTATAAAAGATTTTTGTAATCTGTTCAGTGTAAAGTAGGCAGGTGTATATGGCGGATTCTGATTAACGCCGGATTTTACATTAGTAGAAATTTGCGTCTTATATGTATTAATCATTCTTATTACTGAACTAAACACTGCATCTCTTTTCTCACTGGTAATATGTGAGGGGCCAGTATAAAAACTATTGTCAATTAATACGCCATGGTTCTTATAAAGGTCTGCCAAAATCTGATACATTTTTTTCCCAATATTATAAGTAGGGGGATCCGGATTACCTGGAACTATTAACAAATTTTGTGAGAGTGCTAACAAATCTTTATCGGTTAGCGAAACTTCTACCGATTTGGCATTTGTTATATAACCATACTTATAGTTATTTATATTGGCATCAGTTATCACATTTGATATATGGTCCGCTTCAAATAAATCTTCAAAAATCAAATGTTGCAAAAAGCGTACGCGTTTGTCATCATTTATCGCGGCCTTAGTGTAAATGTTAAATATATCAATGCCATTATCGACAATGTCAAACTTATCTTTATCGTTTAATAATTTATGATATATTTTTGAATTATTTAATCGTTGAACCGATGTTGCTTCATCCTTGAAATAATATTTTATTACAATGGGTGCATATTGATCTGCAATAAGTTTGAATGAATCATAAGTCTCGGGGTTATTTATGTCTGCTATATTAATAGAATTTGATGGTTTTTCGAAATCAAATAGCATACCAGAAGAACTTTTTAATATGCGACGATTATCAAGTTCTACTTGCGTAAGTGTTTCATCGTCAACATCAGTCACTAATTTGTCAATTGGGTCATTTGCATAGACATCGCCACCGGATTGCTCGATTAACTGAGCCCCATAAAATGTATATGTTTCGGGTTTTAATGGATCGTCTGCCAGTTTTTTATTCAAAATTTCTACAATTTCTTTATTTTCCACTTTTTTATTCAAAAATGCAACCACCGTATCCGTATCAGCACATTGAAACTCATTTTCTTTACCTGCAAAATCGCCGATAATTAAGTGGCGGATAGGAGTTTCGCCTTTATCGTCACTACAAAACTGAATAAAAACCAATACATGACTGCGCGAACTTTGGGGATTATTTGGGGTGGCTTTTACATATCTATCCACATCCACCAACTGTTTTAATACCTGACCCATGGTTTCAAAATTAGCGACAGGTTCATTCATATTTACATGATACGCATGTTTTGGTTCGTCTGGTTTACTGCTGGGTTTCTTCAAATTTACATCAAATATATAATCGGCCGACGTATTCGTCTGCGGTCCAGTTGTCTCATAAAATTCTTTTACGACTAATTTGACTGACCCGATTTTGTCTGTATCAGTAGTACTCAGTTTTTCGATAATTTTTTTGCATAAATGTATCACAATACCATTTTTCGCGTCTTCCGTTGCGCCTTTATTAAAATAGATCAAAGAAGAAGTTTTACCAGACCCCGATGCACCGTATCCTAATAAAAATACCGGTTTATTGTCGGTGCAGATTTGCTTAATTATAGCCGTCATACGGGTTGCATTATCGAGATTGGTTTCTTTTTGACGACTATTAATGTTATATAGTGGAAATATGTTTTCATAATTGCCAAACAAATAATATTTATCATATTTTTTAACTTGCTCTATCTCGTTCACTCCTCCTATTGCTGATGTTTTATATGTTACAATTCCTTCTAATCCGTCTACCGCAACTATCGTTTTCTTTTTGTCATTACCATATGTAACCTGTTTATAGAATGGGGCAGGGTACATTTTATATCCTACAATCATTGCATTAAATTTCTGGTGCGCTTCACTTGCAATAGATGATTGTTTCAAACGAATATCATAACGTTGGTTCCATGGTTTATTACCACTGAGCCCTTCAGGTTCTGTACTGTTAATCTTTAAATATGTTATAATGTCTGTTCGGTTTTGACTACTAACATAGTCATCAATATACACTTTCAAACGCTTTTGTTGCTGGGATTTTAAATTATCCTGGATTAGAATATTTTCGGCAGAAGATAGTAAATCAAATATAGGGGTAACCTGCTGCATATGTTCATAAATTTTGTTTAATGCGTAACCGATAAAAACTGTAACATGTTCAGGCAGAGTGGATTCCGCGGATTTATTTTCTTGCGTCTTTGTGTGTTCAATCTGTTTTTCAATCAGTTCTATAAACCGAAAAACATGTATATAATAATTGGTCGGCGCACTATTTGTGAGTTGTTTATAATTGTTCGTGTCTTTTTTAATTTGACTCGCGAAATGAGAAACTGTATTGGTTGAAATGCTATGTGGAATTAATTCGGATAAATTTTTGATAAGGTCGCCGTCTTTACTAAGGTCGCCGTCAGGGGGTATCTTAACAATATACTCTACGTAAGCAAAATTGGTAAAGGGCTGTAATATATGTTGATCGAAAGATGTATTGGGACTTATGTTAGTACCCGATAATATGTAGGTCTTGATTTTGGTCAACATTGTTGGCGTAAGTGCGTTCAGTTTAAAATAAAAAGGCTGTGTCAATAAAAAATATACGTATTTTTTGAAACCGTTGTCGTTATTCGCGACTAAGTTACTTAAACCGGTTAAATCCGCATTTGGAGAACCACCGCGGATTTTGCGCTTAAGAAAATAGTTTTCAACTTTAGCATTGAACTCTGACCATTTTAAGTTGGTCTGTTTTTTTGCCCATGCTTTATATTCAGCGTTTTGAAAGTATTCATATGCAGAATTAAAACCAATTTTATAATCTGGTGGATTATCAACTGGTTTGCGTTGATTCGGTGTGACAATGGCAGGTTTGGGTGCAACCGGCGGTACAATGGCAGGTTTGGGTGCAACCGGCGGTACAATGGCTGGTTTGGGTGCAACCGGCGGTACAATGGCTGGTTTGGGTGCAACCGGCGGTACAATGGCTGGTTTGACTTGCTCTACAATAGCCTGCGGGGAGGCATATACTCGGGAAATGGAATCTCTTGCGTTCTTTATTAAGTCTTTGAGACGGCTGTTATCTTTATTTTGACGTTCGAATATATTTATTTTATTTTTCATAGCATTATTGATTAATACGGGTAAACCTTTCCAGTCGTCATATTCCGGTGTAATTGTTGCCGTAATTGTTGCAGTAATCGCGTCGAATGCGGCATTCGAACATACTATATATCTTTTATCCAAATTGGTAAGCTTGTCCGGCTCTATGTCACGGACACGGGTTAACAATAATATAGGTGTGCCAGGTTTAATGTCCCCATATTTTTTAACATTTGTTCCTCTAATCGATATTTGTTGAACCGATTCAACTGGCCCAGTTATTTTAAATGGTGTATTACTTCCATAAAATGCTGAAGTTGCGCCATCGGCAGGTTCAAAATCATTCATACTCTTGATGTTTATTGCCATAATTACATGTTGATGGTTTGCCCAAGATGTTCCATCTGGTTCTTTTGGATTGGCCATTATATTTACTAAAAGAATAGATTATATATTATCACGACAAACTTTATATTTGTATGCAAAAACAATATTAAACGATTTTCATACAAATACTAATCTAATGCAAGGCGCGAATCTGCCCACCACACCTTTCTGCATTGCCATTGCATCACATATTTCTAACATAAATCGCATGCCCTATTTGCAGGATTGTTTACGATCGCTAGTTAATCAGTCCATACCGATATCTATCTATTTGTCCATTTCTTTTGCGAACCAAGATATACGCGAACATGCACTAAACTGTCTTTATTCGGATACATCGCTAATATTGCCAGAATACCTAAATATTCGCGTTCGCGACCAAAAGACCTCGCAAATGCGTCATTATTTGTTATTGTACCGCGAAATTGTAGAAAAACATCAATGGATCATGTTTTGCGACGACGATGACACATATCATCCTGACCGAACCGGGTCTTTTATTCAAACCATATATGCAGCAGGGATGCAGATAGAAGCTGCAAACACAGTTCGCGATGTTGCGCTGTGGCAACTGAAACTGGCGGGACTATATGAGAATGTATCGCGAGTAACTCACAATACGCAGCGACACGAATATTGGTGTTATTGTATACATATTAGTTTATTGGGGCGGTTTTTTGAAGTGGTGGAACCCGCACCTGGAATTTTAGACGATCGGTGTTGCGACGTCCTTTTGGGCGAATATTTGCGGAGGAAATCGCCGGAGTGGATATATGCCACGATCGAACTACCCATGTACAATTATAGGGTAGAAGAGAACCATGATTCCGTTACAGGGGTCATTCAATCTGCTCAACATAAATTTACGACCCAAGCGAGCCCTCCTCAAATTGGCGACGATAACTGGCTGGATTATGTATTGAATTGGAATGATTTTGTACATGAAAATATGCCGGCGTTTTTGCATGATACGTATTTGCGAACATTGGTAGGTTGTGATTTAGACACGATTTTACGTAGTGAATTTCTGGGCAATTACGTGTTATTGGATTATGTAGACAAAAAACATGTCGACCGGATTACCGAATTATATACGCGAATGAAAAAATTATGCGGAGAACTGTATGATTTAAGTTTATGATCGCGATTTTTTTATGTGGAGATAATATAAACCCATAATGGCCTCTTCTAATTGGTTAGATTTATCTGCGAATTCCAACATATTCGGTCTAACGTATGTAAACAATTTCATTGATTTAAGTGGCGATTTGGTGATTCGTAATAATGGCGCAATAAGTATTGGCGGGGATGCATCCATGAATCGACTCGTGGGTAGTGGTGCTAGTAAATCAACCACGGTTAACGATTTAACGTTGAATTCGAACTTGCTCATTGGGGGTAATATTTCGACAAATGGGAGTGTGTCTATTGGAGGGGATTTGTCATTAAACGGCAAAATAAGTGGTGCATTTTCATCTAGCATAATAATCCCCAGTACTGCGGTTATTGGTTACGCCGTTACAACAGATGTAAGTGCTATTAGTATTACTGGCAACGTACGTATTGTGGGAGATTCGTCATTTAATGGAGCAAAAGTAGACCTTAGTACAAATACACTATTTAAAATTGGCGGGCAACTCGATTTAAGCGATGGGACCTTTATGACGACATATGACGACAATATTTTGAGTGGGTCATTTGCAAATGGAAATGTCATATTCAAAGACTCTACTTTTGACGCAGTTACTGTAACCTCTGGTGGAGCAGTCAACGTGGGCGGCACGGTTACTACATCATCTGATTATCGTATTAAAACTGACGTGATTGATTTGGATGAAAAATATAGTGTGGATCAATTGGTACCTATTCAATATGACAATACGTTGACAAACACACACGACTTCGGGTTGATAGCTCACGATTTGCAATCAGTATATCCGTATTTAGTTACAGGTGAAAAAGATGGACCCGAATACCAACGAGTTCATTATAACGGGCTTATAGGTGTTTTAGTGAAAGAAGTCCAGGACCTAAAACGCCGTGTGGTGGCATTGGAATAAATAAGATGGTTGATTGATTTGGGATGGCGTGACAGCGTAAATAACATTCTATTTATTCGAGATGGTAAATAGAATGTTGTAGTATGATAGTGGTATTTTCAAACACAGAACAACCGCGAGAAATATGGTCGCATTACACAGGAACATTATCCGGATTTAGTGATTGGCGAAAAAGACGGTAGTGAATTAGAACACATTAGTTATATGGGGGTGAACATCGAATTAACGGAACTAGAAACCAACGTCGTTATTGTGTAGATGTAGACGCATCAATTTAACAGAATTAGAAAACAATGCGTTGCATTGACATTATCGGGATTAACAACATTTAATAATAACGTCAACGTTAATGGAAATAAAACTATATAATGAGCAGGTAACCGAATTAGAATATGAGGTTTGATAAATTATGATTTAGAAAATTCTATCAAACGTCGATAGGGATAAATTATGTAGAACTTTATTGGGTTGTATGATATAATCATAGCTAAAATATGAAAGTGAATAACGAAAATACTATATTACACCATTGAACATTTATAATGGAAATGCCATTAGGCGTTCCACCAGATGTGAAAGGGCAACCGTTACTGATAAATAAATCGTTAACCGAAATTATGTGATTGAATAATCTTGCAGATTTATTATCGACTATTATTATATAACGATGTCAGTATACACATTCCCAGTTGGCAGCATTACGTGGAACTACACGTTAGATGCAAGTAATAATGCATTAATTGGTATTGGTGAAGTTTTTCAGGCTGGCCCTGCCACAACTTTAGGTGGAGGTCTAAGTGGAGCAATTACCATTCCTTCTGCATTAAATGGTTATCCTGTGACAAGACTTGATTATTATGCTTTCTACAATTGCACGGGGTTAACATCAGTGACGATTCCTGACTCAGTCACATATATTGCTGAACAGGTTTTCTTTCGTTGCAGTGGTTTAAGGTCAGTGACGATTCCTAACTCAGTCAATATTATTGATTTTCAGGCTTTCCGCGGATGCAGTAGTTTAACATCAGTGACGATTCCTAACTCGGTCACGATTATTAAGCAAGGGACTTTCTACGATTGCAGTAGTTTAACATCAGTGACGATTCCCGACTCGGTGACGTCTATTGTTTTTACTGCTTTCCAAGGCTGCTCTAGTTTACCGTCAGTGACGATCGGTAACTCGGTGAGGACTATTGGTTATAATGCTTTCGCAAATTGCACAATGTTAACGTCAGTCACGATTCCTAACTCGGTAACGAGTATTGGTAGTGAAGTTTTCTACAATTGCACGAGTTTAAGGTCAATAAACATTCCTGATTCGGTAACGAGTATTGATACTGACGTTTTCCGTTTCACTTCTTCCGAACTTACTGTCGAAATGAATACAAAAACAATTAGCGGAACTACATACACTTCCCCGACTACTACGGACAGATCATTTTTTGGAAATGATAGTGTAACATTGGTTGTTCCAGCATACACATTCACAGTTGGCAGTATTACGTGGAGATACTTTTTAGATGCAAGTAATAATGCATCAATTGGCGGCGTTGGTGGTTTTTTTCAGGGTGGCACTGCAACAACTTTAGGTAGAGATCTAAGTGGAGGAGTAATCATTCCTTCTGCATTAAATGGTTATACCGTGACAAGCATTGGTAATAATTCTTTCGCCAGTTGCAATAATTTAACATCAGTGACGATTCCTAACTCGGTCACAATTATTGGTCGGGATGTTTTCACTTACTGCTATGGTTTAACAACAGTGACGTTTGGTAACTCGGTGAGGACTATTAGTATTTTTGCTTTCGCCATGTGCACTGGTTTAACATCAATGACAATTCCTAACTCGGTAACGATTATTGGTTATTCTGCTTTCTATGGTTGCACTGCTTTAACATCAGTGACGCTTGGTAACTCGGTCAATACTCTTACTTCTAATGCGTTTGACAAATGCACTGGTTTAACGTCCATAAACATTCCTGACTCGGTCACGTCTATTGGTGGTGATGTTTTTATTAACACTTCTGCAAATCTTACTGTCGCAATGAATACAAAAACAATTGACGGAACTACATACACTTCCCCGACTACCACGGACAGATCGTTTTTTGGAAATAATAGTGTAACATTGCGGCTTCCACCATTTACCATAACATCAACAACATCTGGAGTTACCAGCGGTTCAACCACCAATAATGAAACCATAGCATTAACCTTCACTGCCTCTAACGCAACAAGTAATTTTGTGGTAGGGGATATTAGTGTTACTAACGGTTCATTAACTAATTTTGCTGGAAGTGGTTCTATTTATACAGCCACATTTACTCCAACCGGTCAGGGTGCATGTACATTTAATATTCCAGCAAATAATTTCGTCGCTGCTTCAACGACATTTAATTGGACGTTTGATAATGTTTCACCTAGCATGACCATAACATCAACCACATCTGGTGTTACCAGTGGTTCAACCACCAATAATGCAACCATAGCATTAACATTCACTTCCACTGAAGCAACAACCAATTTTGAGGTAGGAGATATTAGCGTTACTAACGGTGCATTATCTGCTTTTGCTGGAAGCGGTGCGGTTTATACAGCCACATTTACTCCAACAACTGATGGTGCATGCACAATTGATGTTGCAGCAGGTGCTTACACCGATGCGGCAACGAATCTTAACAATCTCGCGACGCAATTTACTTGGACGTTTGATACGGTTCAACCTACCATGACCATAACATCAACAACATCTGGTGTTACCAGTGGTACAACCACCAATAATGCAACCATCGAATTAACATTCACTTCTTCTAAAGCAACTAGTAATTTTGTGGTAGGGGATATTAGTCTTACTAATGGTACATTATCGTCTCCTCTTACGGTTATAAGCGATACTGTTTATACAGCGACATTTACTCCAACTAGTCAAGGTGCATGTACAATTGATGTTGCAGCGGGTGTTTATACCGATGTTGCTGGAAATAGTAATATTTCCGCGACGCAATTTAGTTGGACGTTTGATAGTATTTCACCTAGCATGACCATAAGATCAACAACTGTTGCTAATAATGCAGTGACCAATAATGCATCCATAGCATTAACATTCACTTCCACTGAATCGACAAATAATTTTGAGGTAGGTGATATTACTGTTACTAACGGTGTATTAAGTGATTTTGCGGTTAGCAGCGGAACTGTTTATACTGCCACATTTACTCCGGCGAATGAAGGTGCATGTACTATTAATGTTGCAGCAGGTGCTTACACCGATGCGGCAACGAATCTTAACAATCTCGCGACGCAATTTAATTGGACTTATTCAACTGGATGGAATACTGACATGACTGCAAACCATCTTATCAAATCTTATGTGAAGGATTTCATTGATGTAAGTGGTTCCATTATTTTGCGTGAAAACTCGAACATGTACATACATGGCAATGTGGAGACCGCCGGGAATTTGTCATTAAATCGTCTCGTCGTCACTGCAGACGCCAGTTTCAATCGTCGTATTTTCGTCGGTGGTGATGTATCCATGAATGGCAAAGTTGCCATGATCGGTGACCTATCCATGAACGGCACCGTCACCAAATGCTCCTTTAATAATAGTTCCATTCCTAAGTCCGCGTTTACAAGTGTTGTTCCAGATGGTTCAAATTATAATACATCCAAAATCGTATATGACCAAACATTCCAGGCAAACGACGACGTATCCATGAACGGCCTTATCGTTGCTGCAAATAACGTCAAAGTAAGCGGTAACATCGTATTTAGTGACGGAACAGTGATGAATACATATGACAATAACATTTTGACTACGAGTCCAACGGTGTTCAAATCGTCCACATTCACCAGCCTAGACATATGCGGCAATTTAGTAGCGGGAAGTTATGCATCATCGTCCGATTACCGAATTAAAACCAATATAGTCGAGTTAGATGAAACATATACTGTGGACAAACTGCGCCCCGTGAAATACTATCAAACACAGATCAACCGCGAGAAATACGGACTTATTGCCCATGAACTGCAAGAACATTATCCGGATTTGGTGATTGGCGAAAAAGACGGAAGTGAACTACAACGCGTGAATTATACGGGATTGATCGCAATCTTAATTAACGATATCAAACGGTTGAAACAGAATTTAGCAGAACTGGAAAGCGGAATCTAAGAACGCATGGTGGCATAATCTATTTTGTTCTCGAATTTAGGAACGGATTGATTGTATTTTGTTGTATATGTTTGACGCAACATGTTTCTGTATAGAAAATATATGTTATAATTATATAACATATAATGTCTTGGGTAAGTGATTTATCTTCAAATCAATTAAATGCAACCTATATTGACGGAGTCTTAGATATAAGTGGTGGAAATGTCACAGTTCGCGATTCTTCGCACAAATTGAGCATGGGCACCGGAAACATGTCTGTCAGTGGAACGACTACTATTATACAACCATACACATGTATCACCGACGTAACGTTGAATAATCGGCTCATTGTTATTGGTGACGTATCCATGGGCGATGCATCTTTTAATATTATGAATAACCTCTCAATAAATGGTACATTGTCTGCCGGTTCATATAAAGATGGATCCATTCCATTGAGTTCATTATACAGACGATTTGACACAGATATGTCTTATAATAATCAAAAGTTGCAAATGAACGGCGATGTATCATTGAATGGTACCGTGCAATTTAGTGCATCTACAGCATTAAACATTAAGAACAAAATTCAATTTGGCGATGGAACTTTTATTAGTACAACCAACAAAGAATCTAACGGGACTACATTCAAAGCATCTACCTTCAACAATATGAATGTAACTGGCGCTTTTAGTTCGGATCCATCACCGCCGGTTGCTTCCGATTATCGTATCAAAACCAACGTACAAACCCTCGACTCGGTCCATGTGCTCGATAACCTTCGCCCAGTAACATATCATCAAACACAGCTAGCCCGTCAGGATATTGGGTTTTTAGCACATGAACTCCAAGAATATTACCCGGAATTGGTCGACGGTGAAAAAGACGGTGAGCATATGCAATCTGTCGATTACAGCGGTGTTTTGCCAATACTTATTAACGAGGTACAGCTATTAAAGAGCAAAATAGAAACAATACGCGCAAATCGTCGTTCTTTGTAAAAAATTGATAAGTTAATTTACACAATCCTTATTTTATCAATTAGTCAAAATAAACTCAATAATCACAATACTTAGTATAGCATGATGCAGCCTATGTCTCAACCTGCCCTTTCATTTTCGGTGCCGCCGCCCACTTATCGCCGCCGGTTCTTGATTTTCGATGTGGAATCGACAGGTCTGTTGCCCACTCGGCGCGGGACGACGACGGCGGTTCCTATTACCGAATATCCTCATATTCTACAGCTCAGTTTCGCCATTTACGATTTGTCTCAAAAACAGGTCATTCGCAAATACGATGCTTATGTAGATGTTCCCGATGACGTGGTCATC
>Ga0247722_10001477_pt1 | contig 12946 bp, 8 predicted proteins | sample MSEWelMarce3H_FC_FD_189094 | JGI IMG/M metagenome (GOLD analysis project Ga0247722, IMG submission 189094) | Subsurface sediment microbial communities from gas well in West Virginia, United States - MSEEL Well Study Marcellus 3H_FC | ecosystem: Environmental > Terrestrial > Deep subsurface >... | reverse complement strand
GATGATGTGGTAGATGACAGTGATGAGCGTAGGGGTTTTTTTAGTATAAATGCCCTTTGGAAAAACAAGATAGCAGTTTTAGTTGGTGATTATTTACTGAGTAAAGGACTATTACTATCGGTTAAAAATAAAGATTATCATTTGCTTGAAATTGTAAGTGAATCTGTAGAAGCAATGAGTGAAGGGGAATTATTGCAAATTGAAAAAACACGTAATCTTAATTTAAGCGAAGAAGTTTATTACGATATCATTCGAAAAAAAACAGCCTCACTAATTGCGAGTTGTTGCGCTATTGGAGCTGCTAGCGCAGGTGCAAATAGCGAGCAAATTGAACAAATGCGTTTGTTTGGCGAAAAAATTGGTATTGCATTTCAAATGAAAGATGATTTACTAGATTATGGAGATAGCGATATCGGAAAACCAACTGGAATTGATTTAAAAGAAAAGAAATTAACGCTGCCAATTATCTACACTATTAATAATGCTAACCGCAGCACTCGCAACTTTATTATCAATACCATAAAAAACCACAACAACAATAAAGTGAAAGTTGCTGAGGTGATAAAATACGTGAACGAGCATGATGGTATTGCATACACACGAAAAGCAATGGAGAAACATAAAAACGAAGCACTTGCATTGTTGGATATAGTAAGTGAATCGCCTTATAAAGAAAATTTAAGAGAATTAGTTGCTTATGTAATTGACCGAACTAAATAACGGTTATCTGCTTAAAATTAATTGCACTTTACGATTAGCGCTGTGCATTTCATCGTTGCATATATTACAGTCCTTACAATTATTTTCCTTAAGTTTCTCTCCCACCCCAATTGCAGTTATTTTACTAACAGGAACACCTTTTTGAATGAAATAATTCTTGGCACTTATTGCACGCTTATTTGACAATGCCAAATTGTAAGAATCGGAGCCACGACAATCAGTTGATGCTATAATCTTAATTGTTGCAGTTTTATCCTCAATCCATTTTTCTAACACTTCATTAAAAGATGATAAATCGGAAGGTAAATTGCTACTATTAAATAGAAAGTAACCATTGGTAACTAAAACCGTTTTACTAATAAATGAATTAGATGCATATTTATCTTCCTCTACTTTTATTGTAACCTTTTTAACAGCCACATTTTTTACAGTTGGTTCTACTTTGGCTAATTTAACAAGAGCTGTATCCAACTTCGGCAATGTATTATTTGAGAGAGACGGAGAATTAATTGCATTCTTTTTTACCGCAAGCTGTTTTGTTTCATTAAGTTTTAATACCGGTTCAACTTTGGCTAATATTACTTTTACTGTATCAGCAATAGGAACATAAATCTTAACAGGCATTGGTATATAATTACTATTAAAATAGTAAACTTTATCAATGCCATTATCACTATCTCTATTGGACGATAAGTAACCTGTCATTCCATCCTTTTCAGCAATAAAAGCAATATCGTCTTTACTGCTATTGTATGGTTTACCTAAATTTTGTGGATTTGAATAGTTTGCATTATTACCTATGGTGGAGACAAAGATATCGTAACCGCCAAAACCAAAATGACCTTTTGATGAAAAGTATAATTTATCACCCAATAAAAATGGAAAGCCCTCTTGCTCAGTTGTATTCACTTTTTCTCCTAAGTTAATCGGTGTAGTCCAAGTACCATCGCCATTTCTTGTAGATTTGTAAATATCCAATCCTCCATATCCTCCGGGCATATCGCTTACAAAGTATATTGTGTTTCCATCTGCACTTACGGTAGGATGAATATGATTGTAGTTCTTATCATTAAATGGCAATTCGGTAATAATTGAAAACTTGCCATTTTCTAATTTACTGCTATATAATCGCAGGTTACTTAAACCATCAGCACTGGTTTGCCCACTTCCAGATTTACGAACTTCACCTTCTTTTACTTTAGCCCCTGTAGCAGTAAAATATAGCGTTTCACCATCAGAGGTAAGGCAAGGCGAACCTTCGTTAAACGGAAAATCAATATCACTTACCACATCATCTCCGGGAGCAAAAGTTACAGAATCTATCTTGGTTATGAATGCTAAATTAAACAATGTGGTAAACTCGTTATAGTTGGAGTCTTTCGCTTGAGCATAAATTAATCCATTATCAAAAAAACAATAACCTAAACTTTGACCACTAACATCAATATTTGTTACCCCAACAAATGTTTTTGTTCTAACAGAATCTTTGTTTTTTATAGCCCAATTTAATGAACGCAATAAAAATGAACTATAGGAATCGGCTTTTTTAATGGTGTTGTAATAGTTAAATTGATCAAGTGCTTTGTTGTATTTGCCTTGTATTTTGAGCAAATTACCATAATCTAAATAGACAAGAGGATCGGCCTTTTTATCACCTAACAATACCAATTCTCTAAATTTCACCTCGGCACTAGAATATTGAAATGTATATAGATAACTATATGCAAGTCTTTTCAAAATATGGGCTTCATTTTGAGTGGTACGGTTATTTTTTAAAGCAAACTCATACTCTTTTATAGCTTCTTTAAATTGAAAAAAGTCGTAAAAAGTATTTCCATTTTCTAGACTCACCTGGCCAAATGAATTTGAGCCAAATGTTAAAATAAATACCAATAAAACAACTAATAAACGTATCTCCTTTTTCATAATCATTGGGCTGTTAATGTGGTTAAAATATCTTCTATATATTCTCTTGAATTGGCTAGGCGAGGCACCTTATGTTGACCACCTAATTTACCATTTTTCTTCATCCAATTGTAGAATGTCCCACGAGAAACTGCTTGCACTTGAGGCATAATCATGGCCATATCTTTATATCGTTTGGCTTCATAATCACTATTGGTTTGTTTTAAAAAACTGTCTAATGTAGCCGTAAAAAATTCCATGTTATCTGGAGCTTGCTCAAACTCTATAAGCCATTGATGTGTGCCAATGGTATCCGATTCGAAATGCACGGGAGCTGCTGTGTAATCAATTACTTTCAAATTAAGTACTGTACAGCATTGTGAAATGGCATAATCGGCATTTTCTATTACCAACTCCTCTCCAAAGGCATTAATAAAATGCTTGGTTCGCCCAGTAATTTTAAATCGATGTGGATATAGCTGACTAAACTTGACAGTATCTCCGATAATGTAACGCCACAAACCTGCATTTGTGCTAATTACCAGGGCATAATTTTCATTTGTTTTTACTTCATCAATTGTATATGTTATTGGATGATCTTTACCATATTCACTCATGGGCATAAACTCATAAAAAATACCGTAATCCAACATCAACAACATATCATCCCTGCCCAATTCATCTTGTATACCTAAAAATCCCTCACTTGCATTGTAAGTTTCAAGATAGTTCATATTTGATGCACGTATAAGAGATTTAAATCTGTTTTGATATGGCACAAAACTAACACCACCATGTATATATAATTCTAAGTTTGGCCAAATATCTACTAGGTTATTTTTACCTGTTATTTCAAAAATCTTATCTATTAAAACCAATGTCCAAGTTGGCACTCCACTTATGCTGGTTACATCCTCGCTTAATGTAGCTAAGGCCATCTTTTCAATTTTCTCATCCCAATTATCCATGATGGCAATACTTAAATCGGGGGTGCGGAAATATTGCGCCCAGAAAGGCATATTCTGCATCATAACCGCGCTTAAATCACCATAGTAAGAATCTCCTTCATGAAACTTATTTATTTGATGGCTACCTCCCATGATTAACCCTTTACCATCAAAAATTTTACTCTCTTCTCTTTGAAGCTGATAGAACATCAATGCATCTTTTCCTCCTTGAAAATGACACTCTTCCAACGAATCGAAGGTTACAGGGATAAATTTACTTTTAGCTGCAGTTGTACCACTTGATTTAGCAAACCAAGTTACATCAGTGGGCCAAAGTAAATTTTGCTCACCTTTCATCATCCTATCTATATAGGGTTTGTGAGTTTCATAATTACCAATTGGCACACGTTGCTTAAAATCGTGAATGCTTTTTATAGACCGGTAATCATACTGAATTCCCCACTCAGTATAACGAGCCTGGTTGATTAGTTTTTGGAATACCTGCATTTGTGTATCGGCCGGACGTTCCATCATCTCTTCGATAAAAGGAATCCGTTTTTTTAAATACCAAGTTACAAGAGAGCCAAAAACTGACATAGGGTAAATTTATTTTGGTAATTTTAAGCCTTTTGAGGCAGTTAAACAACTTCAAAATACACACGATATTGTGTATTAATATTAGCTATTTTGCCTTTTGATAATTATCGGTAAATTTCTGAATAAGATTGAATGCCTCATTGTATTTGCTTAGCGGCAACGAATCCGCTTTATCATCAACATCGTGATAAAAATGGTAATCACCCATTAGGTAGAAAAAAAACGACTTCACACCATTCTCGGTAAAATAATAATGATCACTATTTTGAGCTTTTCCTCGAGATGCTATAGTTGGCAAATAATCACCATCCATATTTGCTAACTGTAATTCCTGAAACTCATCCGGAAAAACTGTTGCATTTACAGCAGTAAGTCCTTTATCACCCGTACCCATTAAATCTAAATTCATTAACAACGAAATTTGCTTAAGTGGAAACAATGGGTTTTCAGTGTAAAAATAAGACCCGAATAATCCCGCTTCTTCACCTGCAAAAAACATAAATGCGATGCTGTAATCAGGCTTGTTTTTACTATAATAATTTACCAAATCCAATAACATTGCCACACCACTTGCATTATCATTGGCTCCAGGAAAAATCGCATCTCTACCCATCATACCTAAATGATCATAATGTGCAGTAAATACTACAAATGAATCTTTGAATTTACTACCTTCAATATAAGCTATCACATTTTGTGTATTATGATTTTTTATTTGAGGGTTGACTACTAGTTTTACATTAGTTTGATATGGCTTTAATAATCCATCTTTTACATAAATAGTTGCAAAGCGATCCCATTTTGTAGCAACACTCCATGTTAATTTTTTTTCGCTGGCATGAATGACTCCCTTAGCATTGTATGGATTTGAGGTTAATTGCATTAACCTTTCTGGATGAATTATTTTTTGATTTTTTACTTCTCCAAACACGAGAAATGTTTGACGCAAAAACTGCTTTTCTATTTGATCAAATAATGTTCGATTATCAATCATGGCGCTATCAACCCATAGTAATTTAAATATCCCATCAACAGGCGGACATCCTGCCGCTACAATAAAATGATCCCCAGGAATGAAACTATGATTATCAACAATCATACTAACCTCATCATCAAAAATACTTACAGGAAAACCGAAATGTTGAAAATACTCTGGAGTAAAAGATTTTACTTTAGCTGATTTAAGTTCTTCACGAATGTATCGTGCTGCTATATAATCGCCTTTATTCACATAACCTCTACCATACATCTCGGGCGCACACAAATCGGTAATTACTTTGCGGGCATAATTTATATTTTGAGCACCTAGCCTTTTGCTACAAGACAAGATAAGCGCACCTCCAACAAGAAACTTTACTGCATTTGAGAATAATTTACTTAGCGTTATAACCATTAGTATTCGATCAAATCAATTATGTATTAAAATTTATATCCATTAAGCTAAATGTTAATTTAAGCAATCCTATTTTTTATACTGATATTATTGATAACGGAGATAATAATATACATGATGATACTTAAAGCTATACCAGCAAATTTGAAAATTAATGCACTTAAAACACATGAGATGATTAAAACATATCTGGCCTCATTGCCTTTAAATTTGAAATGTTTAAATTTAAGGGCAAGTAATGGTAGTTCGGCAACCAATAAATAGGCGGATAAAAGCGGAAATGCTGTTAAAAACCACCTATGCTCTATGAAGTTAGTTATTCCATAAGTATCATTATTTAAAATTAAAGGTAAACTCGCTATAAAAATGGCATTTGCCGGTGTTGGCACTCCAATAAAACTATCACTTTGTCGGGTATCTAAATTAAATTTAGCAAGCCTAATTGCTGAAAATACAGGAATAAGAAGAAAAGTATATTGATTGATACAAAACCCTTGACCAAAGCAAGTGCCCGCTAGGCTGTAAAAAATAAATCCTGGGGCTACTCCAAAACTCACTACATCTGCTAATGAATCGAGCTGTTTGCCTAACTCACCACTAACATGTAACAAACGTGCAACAAATCCGTCAAAAAAATCCATAATAGCAGAAACGCCAATATATACGGAGGCCAATACTAAATCTCCTTGTATTGCACTTAAAATGGATAAACAGCCAAACAGTAAGTTTGCTGAGGTAATTGCATTGGGAATATGTTGTTTCAAGACGTGTATGGTTAAATATAAGTTTTACAAATTAATACCTTATTTATGAAGTTATAAAACTGGCACGAAAATTAATACAAAATGTGTACATTTGATTACCATGCTCAATAGGAACAAAACATTAATAATACTCTTAATTTTATGTGTAAGTGCATTTACTAGTGGAAATCACAATTATGTGAAGCTTTTAAATCATCAAAAAAAGGCTGTCCCTTTTAAAATTAAAAGTCAAAAAATTGAATGGATCAACAATGCCATCAATATTGCCTTATTATCAACCGATAACCGTTTGATACAAATTAATAATATTCCCGAAAGTATGCTCATCGACACTACATTCAGAAATCAAAGGGTGCAGGTAATGATGATAAATAACAATGACATAACTTTTACCCAAAATAAAAGATTTTTACCTTTAATTGCCATCAAATGCGATTTGGCTGAATCTGGACATTTAATATCTGTTAACGCACAAGGCAAAATTTTTTATCAAAAGCAATGGTATCAATTTGAAGTAAATACAGAACATCTCTTACCTAAAGAGAAAACCTTAGGAACTTCAAAAAGAATAATGAACTAAACTTAATACGACAAAATAATTAAAATGAGAAAAAGTATACTTACCCTTTTATTAGCTGCATTACTTTCCCCGGCAATAGCCCAATTGGCGCATCAAGAAGACATATCTAAAAGACCATTAGGTATTGTTTTGTATGAAAAAGAGGTTTTAAGACAAGTTGAACTTCAGAAAATACTCAAAGAGAAAAAAATAAATGCCCGAACTACATACGCGGACGGAAGTATAAAAGAGGCCATGTATGTAAGTCCTACAGGACAAATCATTTATAATACTACTTACAATATAGGCGCAGGAAGAACACTGTCAACCAACAAGGTTTGGCCTGGAGGTAGTGTTGGAACTAGTTTGACAGGTGCAAACATGACAAATCGTTTGGGAATTTGGGATGGTGGCGCTGTAAGAGCAACACACCAAGAATTAACGGGGCGTGTTACCCAAACTGATGGGTCTACTCAGTTAAGCGATCACGCTACACATGTTGCTGGAACGATGATTGCTAGCGGCATTGATGCCAACTCTAAAGGAATGGCATACGCTGCACCTTTGAAAGCTTTTGATTGGACGAATGACAACTCTGAAATGTCTCAAGCAGCTGCTGCAGGTATGCTATTATCTAATCACTCATACGGAAACATTAGTGGTTGGAGTTATAACCAAACAGACGCTAGATGGGAGTGGTTTGGAGATCGATTAATAAGTACTGTTGAAGATTATAAATTTGGTTGGTACAACGATGATGCTCAAGCTTGGGACGATATTGCATTTACCTATCCAAACTATTTGATATGCAAAGCTGCCGGTAACGACAGAGGTGAAAATTTATCTGGTTCTACCACTTGGTATCATGCAGATGGAACCTTAGGTTCAGGAACCGCACCTTTAAAAGATGGAGGCGTATTAGGCTATGATTGTATTTCAACTTATGCTACATCAAAAAACATTTTAACAGTAGGGGCAGTTAATAAAATTGGAGGTAACACAGGTAATGGATGGACTAAGGCAAGTGATGTTGTAATGAGTTCATTTAGCGGATGGGGACCAACTGATGATGGCCGAATTAAACCGGATGTGGTAAGTCCGGGTGTATCTATTTATTCATCTTTTAGCACAAGTAATACAGCATACAGCACCATACAAGGTACATCAATGGCTACACCAGCAGTAACAGGTTCTCTTCTTTTAGTACAACAACATTTTTTCGCACGTAAAAACAAATACATGCGTGCTGCTAGTTTAAAGGGATTAGTAATTCATACTGCAGACGAAGCAGGAAATGCCATTGGACCTGACTACAAAAACGGATGGGGTTTAATGAATACAGCTTCTGCTATAAAATTCATCAACGATTCTGGTATCAACAAATTAGAAGAGCGCACATTAGTATCAGGTTCACCACAAAATATTCAGTTTAGTGCAGATGCAGGTAAACCGCTCAAAGTTACTATTTGCTGGACAGATAGACCAGGAACCCCCGTTACTTCAAATCTATTAGACAACTCAACTAAAATGTTAGTGAATGATTTGGATATTCGCTTAACACGCCAAAGTGACAATGCATTATTTAGCCCATTTGTTTTAGACCCCGCAAACCCTGCTATTGCTGCAACTACGGGCGACAATATACGTGATAACGTTGAGGTAATTTATATTGATGCACCAACTACAGGTAACTATACTTTAACCATTTCAAGTAAAGGTACATTGGTAGGCGGAAGTCAATCATTTTCATTACTGATTAGTAATGGTGTTGAAAAGCCACTTGCTCAATTTACATCAACAAACAATGTTATTTGTGTAGGCCAAACAGTTACATTTACGGATGGTTCAACTGGGGCTGTATCTCAACGCAATTGGTCATTTCCAGGCGGCACTCCATCAACATCTACATCAACAAATCCTATTATAACATATAATACGCCAGGGATATATCCGGTATCATTAAAAATTATTGGCGGTTTAGGAACAGATTCTATTTATAAAACAGATTATATTACCGTTGGTGGCAAAGCGTTACCTTTTATAGAAACATTTGAAATTAACTCACCAAATATTAGCTCATGGACAAGTCAAAATCCAGATGCATCAACAACATGGGCATTATTCACTACAAGCGGAATAACATCAGGTACAACATCTGCAGGCATAAATTTATACGACTACAGCACAACTGGGCAGCGCGATGCGCTTATATCTCCTGCAATTAATTTAAGCACCCACTCTAATGTGAACTTAACATTTAAACATGCCTACACCAGATATGGAGGTTCTAACCAAACAGATAGCCTAATTGTATACGCTAGTACAAATTGCGGAGCCACATGGATTAGATTACAGGGATTTGGCGAAAACGGAACAGGTAATTTTGCAACCTACCAAGAAGCCACTTATCCATATGGTTCACAAACATCATTCTCGCCTTCAAGCGCAGCTAATTGGTGTGGGGGGGGTATTGGATCAGGATGCAAAACTATTTCGCTGGCTCAATTTGCCGGACAATCAAGTGTTGCACTAAAGTTTGAAAGTTATAACATGTATGGTAATAACATGTATATTGATAACATTAGTGTAAACGGAACCCTATTAAAACCCGTTGCGTCTTTCGAATCAAGAACTACGGTATGTGCTGATGAACCTGTTACATTTACAGATAAAACTACTAATTACCCTACAACTTGGGAATGGAATTTTACAGGTGCTAACGTAACTACATCAACTCAAAGAAACCCTATTATAACATATAGCACACCAGGTGTATATAGCGTAAATCTGAAAGCAAGTAATGCCAGCGGTTCGGATAGTGTTACACAAAGCAATTATATTACCGTAGTTGCTAAACCAACAAAACCAAATATTAAAGCGGCTGGTGCAACCGAATTTTGCTTAGGTGATAGTATTTTGTTAAGCACAGATAGTACCGGAACCATTAGATGGTATGCTAATGAGGTACTCGTTGCTCAAAACAAACAGCAGGTTTATGCTAAACAAAATGGCACATACCGTGTTGCTAATTTTAACGGCACATGCGAAGTATCTTCAAGTATAAATATTAGTGTGGATGCCAAACCAATTACTCCTATTGTTACGTCAAACATTACAGGTCTTGCATTTTGTACAGGTGGATCTGCTACACTAACTTCAAGTGCTAATAGCGGAAATCAATGGTATAAAAACGGAAATTTAATTGGTGGTGCGAATGTTAAAATATACAATGCAACAGATTCAGGTTCGTATTCTGTAAAAACTACTACAGGTGGCTGCTCATCAAATGAATCGCTAGCTAAAACTTATAGCTTATTACCTCGCCCAACAGTGGGGAATATAACTGGTAATATAACACCTGTTCGTGGAGAAGCCAACAACTTTAATGTAACTGCAGAAAGTGGTTTAACTTATATTTGGAGTGTTGCTAGTGGTAAGGGAACCATATTAAGTGGTAATAATACAGCTAGCATAACCGCTAGATTTAATGTGGTTGATACTGCTACACTTTTGGTTATTTCACGTAATAGCGCGAGTTGCCTGAGCACTGCAAGTTCGATGGTTGTTAATGTAACACCTGCAGTTGGTTTAAATGAAGAATTGGCTATACGAAACTTAAGTATTTACCCTATACCTGCTAAAACAGTTATTAACCTAAAACTAGAAGGCTTGGAAAATGGTCATGCGGAGGTGCGTTTAATAAATATGCTAGGACAAGTAGTACAGAATCAAAACATAAACCTATCTAAGGGAATAAACACACATACTATTAATGTTCAAGAACTGAACAAAGGAGTTTATTTACTAGAAATACAACACAGTAAAAATAGATTGGTAAAACGTATTGTGGTGGAATAAAACACCATCACTTAGCATAAAAAAGTCGGCATGTGTAATTACATATGCCGACTTTTTATTTTAAAATGAATTTAAACCGAAAGTGTCATTCCTTCGTATTTGACAATTATTTCGTTTAATGTTTCGAGAATACTTTCTTGATCAGGAGCCATAACCAATTTGGTTCTGTACCCTTTGAAATTGGGGATTCCTCTAAAATATTGACTGTAGTGGTTACGCATTTCAAAAATCCCCACAACAGGTCCTTTCCACTGTACACTAAAATTCAAATGTTTACGAACAACCTCTACACGCTCTATTAGAGACGGTGCTGCCAATAATTGACCTGTAGCCATGTAATGTTTTATTTCATTAAATATCCAAGGATAACCAATAGCTGCTCTACCAATCATGATTCCATCAATACCATATTTATTGCGATACTCCAACGCTTTTGGTGCAGAATCTATGTCACCATTACCAAAAATTGGAATTTGTATACGTGGGTTGTTTTTAACTTTAGCAATTAACGTCCAGTCGGCTTCGCCTTTGTATAATTGGGCACGCGTACGTCCATGAATAGACAATGCTTTAATACCAACATCAAACAAACGCTCCGCTACTTCTTCAATGTTCTTCGTGTTTTCATCCCAACCCAAACGTGTTTTTACGGTAACAGGCAATTTTGTAGACTTAACAACACGATCGGTTATTTTAACCATTTGAGGTAAATCTTTTAAAATTGCGGCTCCCGCTCCTTTACACACCACTTTTTTTACTGGGCAGCCAAAGTTAATATCTAACAAATCGGGATTAGTAGCGTCAACTATTTTAGCCGCCAACTCCATCGACTCTTCATCACCACCAAATATCTGTATACCTACAGGGCGCTCATAATCAAATATATCAAGCTTCTTAAGGCTTTTTATCGCATCTCGTATCAAACCCTCACTACTTATAAATTCGGTGTACATCAGGTCTGCCCCGTTGTCTTTGCATACTGCCCTAAAAGGCGGATCACTCACATCCTCCATGGGGGCAAGTAATAGAGGGAATTCACCCAATTCTATGTTTCCTATCTTAACCATTGTTATATTTGCATGGCAAAAATAGGTAAATGACTGAAAAGAAATTGTTTTGGGAGCACCCCGTTGTATTTTTTATTACCCGCATGTTTATTTTAGCAGGTATGATGCTAGTGTTTGCGGGCTTTGCATATAGCATAGCCGTTTATACATGCAAACCAATATTTGGTATTGATTTCTTAAGTAACCCAAGTTTATTAACCGATTTTAATTCAACAGCAAACATAAACGCGCTTAAATACATTCAAGCCTTAACATCAGCTGGAATATTTATTTATCCAGCTTGGTATTTTTGTAAATCAATGCATCAAGTACCTGCCGAGTTTTTAAAACTAAACCGTAAAACCAAACCAATAGAAATTATACTAGCCATATTAGTGGTATTAACTGCAATGCCATTTATAAGTTGGCTTATTTATATTAACAGCTTTCTAAAACTACCTGCTTCCATGGCACAATTAGAAACTGAAATGAAAGCAGCTGAAGAACTTGCAGCGCATTTCACACAAGCATTTATCAAGGCAGACACATTAGATGTATTATGGATAAACCTAATTGTAATAGCAATTATACCGGCAATTGGCGAAGAGTTTTTATTTAGAGGTGTGCTCCAAAATTTTGTACGTTTAACAACAGGTAAAAAGCATTTTACAATATGGATAGTGGCCATTGTTTTTAGTGCATTTCACGGGCAGTTTTACGGATTTATTCCTCGTTTAGTATTAGGTGCCGCTTTAGGTTATGCTTATTTATTTACAGGCAATTTATGGATTAGTATCATCATGCATTTTATAAACAATGCCTTTGCAGTGGTGAGTAGTTATACCCCAATAAAAAATAACTTACCAATAATAATGCAAGATGGTTATGTTTTTGAATCTTGGATGATAAATGCAGGCAGCGTTGTATTAACCATTGGTTTATTATGGATATTGCGCAACATTACCTTTAAACGAGTGTGGTACAATGGCGAGTGATTTTAATAAAATACACCAAACTGGCAACCCTATTGAAGCCGAAATAATTATTCAAATGCTAGAAGAAAATGGCATTAATGCAGTTAGCATGAATAAAAGAGACAGCAGCTATCAGGCATTTGGCGTAATTGAAATATATTGCCCCGCAAATGATGTGGTGTG
>Ga0247722_10001476_pt1 | contig 12947 bp, 9 predicted proteins | sample MSEWelMarce3H_FC_FD_189094 | JGI IMG/M metagenome (GOLD analysis project Ga0247722, IMG submission 189094) | Subsurface sediment microbial communities from gas well in West Virginia, United States - MSEEL Well Study Marcellus 3H_FC | ecosystem: Environmental > Terrestrial > Deep subsurface >... | reverse complement strand
CAAACTCATATGATTCATTACCAATAACACCCCTATAAAAATAACATTTGACCAATACCCTACCCATGAACGTAATGCACTGAATAACATCAATATAATGGTAAGCAAAGTAACAAAACTCATCGCTGCTGGTACTTCAAACAATGGAGTGTCTCTCAACAAACCTAAAACTATAAATGCGATGATTGTAACAATCTCAAAAAAAGAAGAATTGATTTTTGTCTTTGAAAGCACTGATTTGAGCAACTCTTTATCATAATGCTTGATAGAACGACTTTTTCGAAGTTTATAAATAGAAAACAAATAAATATAAATACGGTCTTTTTGGTAGCTAAAATAATGCGACCAATCAATCTTATTGTGCATAAATGATCCTGAATTTTCTTCCTCATCTACTGAAATTACTTCTCCAAGTAACTTAAACACATTTCGATTAACTGGAAAAAAATAAAGTATCGTTAAAACGATAAAAAGTGTAAAACCAACAAGATACGAAAACACATATTTATATACTTCTGCTGAAGTTGCAAACTCTTCAGTTAATTGAAAAATCGAAAACCGATAAATAAAAAAACAATTAAAAACCAACGGGATAATGGCATTATTCAAAGAGAACAGTAAAAAAGGGCGGGACAATGTAGCTAGAAAAGGATATTTATTTCCCATTTTCATATAGCTATACGTGTTAAAAGCAGCCGTAAACCCACCAAATGCGAAACCTAATAACCCAAATGAAACAATACCTATTTCACCATTGTATTCCGGAGAGTAAAAAAGAAAAGGAATTCCATAATGAAAGCCCAAATTATCAGAAACAATCAAAAAAAGTAGGATCCAAAAAGAAGTTGCAAAAAGATTGTATTTTAAGTGCCCAAAAAGAAGTTGTAACGGAAAAAAAGACCGAATAAAAAATAAACTTTTTCTTACATAATGCGCACCTAACATACTTCGTAATTTAATCTTCAAACAATAACTTATCAATTGAAGATTTTACTAAATATAACAATTTTATCCTAAATCCATTGATTTTATTAAATCTTTGGAGGATTTTAACTATTTCAATAAGCTTTGTAAAGAGGGGCTTTGAAGTAAATTAGTTTGTAGTACTATAATTATTCAATATGACTCAACAATCCTCGTATCCCATCATACATTCTTGATAACTCTTCATTAGTCACACAATAAGGAGGATTTAAAAACACAATATTACCCAAAGGTCTAATCAATAAACCATTAGAGATAAAATATTGATAGGCTATATCTCTAATTTCTGCAAAATAGGACGAAGACCCAGAAACTTTAATTTCTACCGCGATAATTGTTCCCATCTGACGAACTTCTTGAACTTTGGGATGTGTTATTAAAGAATCACCAAAGGCAGCATGTTGCTCACTAATACGATGTATACTTTCTTTGAACGATGTAGCCTCTATCAAATCAATATTGGCACAAGCCACGGCACATGCTAACGCATTTCCTGTAAAGGAGTGTCCATGCAACAAAGCTTTCGTTTTTATAGGAGACAAAAAAGCAGTGTAGATTGCCTCAGTTGCCACTGTAAGTCCTAGAGGAAGCACGCCACCAGTCAATCCTTTTGATAAACAAACAATATCTGGAGTTGAATCAATGTAATTCATTGCGAATAACTTACCTGTTCTCCCCCATCCAGTCATGACTTCATCAAAAATTACCAAAACTTGATACGATTTTGCAAGTGCAACCAAACGTTCTAAAAAAGAAGGGCTATACATCATCATTCCTGCGGAACCCTGCACCAAAGGCTCAACAATAATTGCAGCACATTCATCAGAAGCAAATAATTTTTCAGCAGCTATCAATACCTCTTCCTCTTTTTGTTTATATGGAAATGGCAGATAATCAACCTCAAAAAATAAATGTTCAAAGGGAGCATTGAAATATCCTCTTTGAGAAATAGACATCGCACCAAAGGTATCACCATGATAAGCTCCTTCAAGAGCTACAATTCTTTTTTTATCAATGGATTGATTGTGCCAAAATTGAAAAACCATTTTAATGGCAACTTCTACAGAGGTAGAACCATCGTCTGAAAAAAACACTTTTCGGAAATTATCAGGTAACAACCCAATAACTCTTTCTGCCAATTCGATTGCTTTAGGATGTGTAGCTCCCGCAAAAATAACATGATCTATTTGTTCGAACTGATTCAGCAACGCCTGCTTTAAATGAGGATGGTTATGACCATGTAAAGTCACCCACCAAGAGGAATTACAATCTAAATACTCTTTTCCATCTGCAGCAAATAAAGTTGCTCCTTCAGCTTTTACAATAAGAATTGGATCTGGAGCAGTTTGCATTTGTGTGAAAGGATGCCACACATAATCTCTGTCTTTTTGAACTAAATCTTCAATTAAATGCATCTCTTAATTTTAAGACAAAATTAATCTTTCAATCCTTCGAATCAGCTTCTTTATTTTATTTTTTGAATTTCTCTTTTGAATTTCAAAAAAAATAGTACTTTTGCATTGGGTAAGTCTTTTACGACTAGCTCCTTCATACTCCTCCAGGACGGGAACGTAGCAAAGGCATGAGGTTGAGCGGTGCGATAAAAGTAGCTTACCCATTTTTTATGCCCAAAAGTTTCTGATACACATCAAAAAGTGTACTTTTATAATCATCACATTCATTCTTATCTAACATGCAATTTTTCATAGATACCGCTAACCTTTCCGAAATTCGAGAAGCAGCTCAATTAGGTATTATTGATGGGGTAACAACAAACCCTACTTTAATGTCTAAAGAAGGAATTACGACAAAAAATGGTCAACTAGCTCATTATATTTCTATTTGCGAGGAAGTTATTGGATTTGTTAGTGCAGAAGTTCTCGCAACTGATTTCAATGGAATGATAAAAGAAGCAGAATTACTTGCTGACTTACATCCAAATATTGTGGTTAAAATACCAATGATTGCAGATGGAATTAAAGCGATTAAATACCTAACAGAGAAAGAAATAAAAACCAATTGCACATTAGTTTTTTCAGCAGGTCAAGCTTTACTTGCAGCAAAAGCAGGTGCTACATTCATTTCACCATTTGTTGGACGTTTAGACGATATTTCTACGGATGGTCTTCAACTAATTGCTCAAATTAGAGGTATCTTTAATAACTATGATTTCAGTACTCAAATATTAGCCGCGTCGATAAGAAACCCTATGCATGTCATACAATGTGCAGAAATAGGCGCTGATGTTGTTACTGCTCCTTTGAATGTATTGTTAGCACTACTAAAACACCCTTTAACAGACATAGGATTAGCTCAATTTTTAGCAGATGCGAATAAAGGTACTTCAAAATAAATAGGATGTTGACAGCTGAAACATTATTTGCAAACACAGGATTTTCATCGCCCACACCAATGCAAAATGAGTATTGGACGAAGGCAAAAGATTTCTCGATTTTGTTATCCATGACTGGAAGTGGTAAAACACTTGCCTTTCTTTTACATTTAGAACAAAAGATTTCTACTACTCCTTTTCATCAGGTATTAATTCTTTGTCCAACAAGAGAATTAGCGTTTCAAGTAGCCAAAAATTATACTTCGCTACGTTCAGGTCGAAAAACAGTTCTATGCTACGGAGGACATTCTTTTAAAAACGAAGAACTTCAACTACGTGAAGGACCAGAAGTGGTAATTGGAACACCTGGCAGGATTTTAGACCATTATAAAAGACAAACTTCAGGATTAGCACCTTTTGATCACTTAATTCTAGATGAATACGATAAAATTTTAGAACTTGGTTTCAGTAAAGAAATCAATGAAATCATCGATTTTTCAAGTCAACTAAAAAGTATTCAACTGATTAGCGCGACAGAAATAGAAGAATTACCCGGTAATTTTAAAAATTACCCCTTCAGTACTTTTTCATTTTTAAGTACTGAGCAACCTGTAATCAATTATTTTTCAATTGAATCGATCGGTCACGACAAATTGCATGCATTAGTAGCTTTTTTATCTTCTAAAGTATTCGGTCCAACGTTGGTATTTTGTTCACATAGAGAAACTGCAGACCGAATATCGCAACACCTAACTGAATACGGAAAACAAAATGTTGTTTTTCATGGTGGAATGGAGCAAATTGACCGTGAACGTTCCCTCATTAAATTCAAAAACAATTCGGTAGATTGTTTAGTCTGTACAGATTTAGCTGCAAGAGGTTTAGACATTCCTGATATCGATGCAGTTATTCATTACCAATTCCCTCCTACTGAAGCTGAATTCATTCATAGAAACGGAAGAACTGCACGTATGAAAACCAATGGGAACGTGTACCTTTTACATTCAGAAAACGAACCTTTACCTTCTTATACTAAAAATTTCGAGGTAAAAAAATTGGAGATATCAGCAGAAATCAAAGAATTTTCCAATAGCAACTGGACAACCTATTACCTTTCCGCAGGAAGAAAACAAAAAATTAGAAAAATTGATATTGTAGGATTTTTATTACAAGAAGTAAAAATACCAAAAGAACATCTTGGGTTAATTGAAGTAATGGATTCGTATACTTACGTCGCTATTTCAACTGAAGAGAAAAACACCTTAAAAACACTTTTCCCAAGAGTACGTATCAAAAAACAACCCGTTCTACTTTCATATTGTCGTTAAAAATCTATACTATGCTACATTTAGGTGTATTCAATGAACTAACCATATTAAGATTCACAAGCGTTGGCGCTTACCTTGGAGACGATGAAGACAATGATGTATTACTCCCTACAAAATACATTCCTCAAGGCTCTGAAATCGGAGATCAAATTTCGGTTTTTCTTTATCTTGATTCTGAAGATAGAATTATTGCAACAACATTAAAACCATTGTTGGAATTACACGAATTTGGTCTTTTAAGAGTAAATCAAGTCAGTCATTTTGGTGCATTTTTAGAATGGGGAATTGAAAAAGATTTGTTTGTTCCTTTCAAAGAGCAACATTTGAAAATGGAAGAAAGTAAATCTTACATCGTCTACTTATATTTAGATGAAGCTACTAACAGACTCGTTGCATCTTCTCGAATAAAACGCTTCTTAGAATTTGAAGTGGTGATCGTATATGAAGGTGATGAAGTAGATTTATTGATTCATTCAACGACCGAACTTGGAAAAAATGTAATTGTAAACGATACATATAGCGGGTTAATTTATAAAAATGATATCGTTCGTCCGCTCCGATTTGGAGAGAAATGCAAAGGATTTGTAACCAAAGTTCGTCCTGATGGAAAATTAGATATCGCTTTAGAAAAACCAGGTTTTGAAAAGTTAGAATCAAACAGTCAACGTTTACTAGATATTATTAAATCCAACAATGGAAAACTTTTCCTTACAGATAAATCTGATCCAGATAGAATTAGAGAAGAAGTTGGGATGAGTAAAAAAACATTTAAAGCAGCAGTAGGAATTCTTTACAAATTAAGAATGATTCAATTAAAAGAAGACCATATTGCCATTCAAAAGTAATTTAAATTGAATCATTTGTAAAACTTTTATAATAATCAAAACTATGAAAATTGGTGTTTTACTTTCAGGATGTGGTGTATATGATGGCGCTGAAATTCAAGAAACAGTTCTAACACTTCTAGCAATTGAAGAATTAGGTGCAACCTACCAAGGTATAGCTATCAATAAAGAACAACACCATGTCATCAATCATTTGACAGGTGAAACAATGAATGAATCACGTAATATGCTTGTAGAAGCTGCACGAATAGTTCGAGGAAATATAACTGATTTAGATAATACTACGATCGATGAATTAGATATATTAGTAATTCCAGGAGGTTTCGGGAGCGCTAAAAACTTTAGTAATTGGGCTTTTGAAGGAGCAAATGGAGAGGTACTTCCAGAAATCAGTGAACTTATTTCTAAGTTTATATCACAAAAAAAACCAATTGTAGCATTGTGTGTGAGTCCTGTTATAATTGCATTGGCACTCAAAAACAGGCCTCAAAAAGCAATACTTACATTAGGTAGTACAAAAGTCCCTTCTCCGTATACCATTCAAGACTTTCACAATGGCATTACATCTATTGGAGCTGAAGCGATTGAGAAAACAATCAATGAAATTAATATAGATGTGAACTATAATATAATTAGTGCTCCCTGTTATATGTTGGATTGCACATTACCAGAATTAAAAAATAACATTTTCAAAGCGATTGAAGCAGCTATCAATCTTGCGAATAAATAATCTTATTAACAATAAATTAACCCATACATTAATTTAAATTGATTTTAAATCTTCTAGATTTTTGATAATTTTTCTTCTAAACGAAAAAAAAATTTTATTATTTCTTAAATAGGTGTAATTTTGTATCCTAAATCAACGCGAAAGCTAAAAAATAAAGTACGTATGAACGAATTCGGTAAACGAGGAAACAATGCGAATTTAACAGATTCTATTGGACTTACTAATTTAGGTAATGTATATTGGAATCTAACTCCTGCAGAACTTGTAGAAGACACGATTATCAATGGTCAAGGTGTATTAACTGACACTGGTGCAATTGCAATTGAAACAGGTGAATTTACTGGTAGATCTCCGAAAGATCGTTATGTTGTTTTTGACTCAGTTACAGAAAACACTGTATGGTGGGGAGATGTAAACATTAAATTCTCTGAAGAGAAATTTGATGCACTTTACAACAGAATGAAAGCATACCTTACAGAAAAAGATATGTATGTAAGAGATGCATATGCTTGTGCTGAAGAAGCGCATCGTTTGAACTTGAGAGTTGTTACAGAATTCCCTTGGTCAAATATGTTTGCTTACAACATGTTCTTAAGACCTACTGACGCTGAAATCGAAACTTTTACAGCTGATTGGCACATTGTGTGTGCACCTGGATTTAAAGCAGATCCAACAATCGATGGTACACGTCAACACAATTTTGCTATTTTAAATTTCTCTAAGAAAATGATCCTTATTGGTGGAACTGGTTACACAGGTGAAATCAAAAAAGGTATTTTCTCTGTACTAAATTATTTATTACCACAAGAAAGAAACGTATTGTCAATGCACTGTTCTGCTAATATTGGTGAAACTGGTGACACTGCTGTATTCTTTGGATTATCAGGTACTGGTAAAACTACTTTATCTTCAGATCCAAACCGCCGTTTAATTGGTGACGATGAACACGGATGGTCAGACAACACTGTATTTAATTTTGAAGGTGGATGTTACGCTAAAACAATCGATTTATCAAAAGAAAAAGAGCCTCAAATTTATGACGCAATTAAATTTGGTGCTATCTTAGAAAATATTGGTTTTGTTGATGGTTCTTCAACTCCTGATTACACTGACAATTCAATTACTGAAAACACTCGTGTTTCTTATCCATTGAACCACATTGAAAACACTGCTACTCCTTCAGTTGGAACAGCTCCAAAAAACATTTTCTTCTTAACAGCGGATGCTTTTGGTGTATTGCCTCCAATCTCAAAGTTAACTAAAGAGCAAGCAATGTACCACTTTATGTCTGGTTATACTGCAAAAGTTGCTGGTACTGAAATGGGGATCACTGAACCAACTACAACTTTTTCTGCTTGTTTTGGTAAAGCGTTTTTACCTTTACACCCAGCAAAATACGCTAAATTGTTAGGTGAGAAATTAGATGGAACTGATATCAACGTTTGGTTAATCAATACTGGATGGACTGGTGGATCTTACGGTGTAGGATCTAGAATGAAACTTTCTTACACTCGTTCTATGATCACTGCTGCTTTAATTGGAAAATTAAACAATGTAACTTTCGAAACATTGCCAGTTTTTGATTTAGCAATTCCAACTACTTGTGAAAACGTTCCTTCAGAAATCTTAAATCCAAGAGGTACTTGGGCTGATACGAATGCTTACGACGAAACAGCAAATAATTTAGCTGCGCAATTTGTGAAAAACTTCGAACAATATGCTTCTGAAACTTCAGCTGATATTTTAGCTGCTGCTCCAAAAGTTAGAGTTGCTGTTGCACACTAATTCATATTGAATTTACATAAAATAGGGTGGCTGTAAAGTCACCCTATTTTTTTTATACAAAGAACGTTTGAAAAGTTAAATACTGGGGGTAATAATTTATTTCGGCTGAATTACTATTATAAATGAAGATGTTGATTTTTTTATTTAACGATGAGCTAAAGGTTTAAAGGTCTAATCATTGAAAAAACTATTTGCTCTGCAAATTAAATGCACCTGAAAATTGTATTGAAATTGTGGTGATTTTTAAAATGAAGAAGAATTAAAAGCAATAGAAGTCACTCGCTTTGTCTCTGTTCCATCAATGTTCTCAGTTCTTACCAATCGCTGTGCCTCTACTCCATCAAAAACTTCATTCAATGATTTAATTTTACCACATGGTACATTTTCAAATTCTGACCAGTCTAGCAACTCTTGCGAATCAAACTCTTTTAACTTGTTATTCAATAACTCAAACAACTGTTTACGATGTTGAACACGTAATTTATTGGTTTTATAATGATGGTCATTGATAAATTCATTCAAACCTAATTTAACCAATAATTTTTGAAATTGTCGATCACTTCCAATCGCAAAGGTTAAAAATGCCCCGTCTTTAGTCTGGAAAATTTCACCATAGGGTGCAATAGAGGGATGCAGTGAACCAATTCGTTTGGGGACATTGTTATTCATCAAAAAAGAGGATGCTTGGTTCATTAAACTTGAAATAGCTGCATTGTACAGAGAAACATGAACTTCTGATCCTTTTCCGGAGGTAGTTCTTTGAAGTAAAGCAATCAATATTGCTTCTTTTAATTGGTGTGCTGCAAGGACATCAACAAGTGCAACAGGCATTTTTACAGGACCGCTTTCTTCGGTGCCATTCATCGACATAAATCCTGTTTCTGCCTGTAAAATTAAATCATAAGCAACACGGTCAGAAGTTTCGCCAAAACCTGATATCTTCGCATGTATCAACGAAGGATATTTCTTGCTTAAATCAGATTTAGTTAGCTGAAATTTTAAATAATCTTCTCGCTTGAAATTTGAAATCAATACATCTGCTGTCTCTAACAAAGCGTCAAATTCAATCCGTTGAACAGGATCTAATAGATTTAAACTAAGGTAGGATTTCTTATAATTTATACTCGAAAAATAAGAAGATAAATTCTCAACAGATTCATCTGATTGTTTCCAACTCCTTGTTACATCTTTATTTAATGGATGTTCTATCTTAATAACTTTTGCTCCTAATTCCGCAAAAAACATTCCCACAGAAGGTCCAGCAAGTACTGTTGAAAGATCAATTACAGTAAGCGAAGATATTAACATTAAATTTTTTCAATCGTTACTTTAGCAATACCTTTTCTAAGAAAATTTAATTTTTTTGCGGCAGAAGTTGTTACATCAATTGCTCTGTGAGAAGACTTCCCTAACCGATCGTTGATTTTTAAGTAAACGATCGAATCATTGGATAAATTTGTCACTTTAACAATTGTTCCAAATTTTAATGTTTTGTGCGCTGCAGTCAATAAATTTTGATTAAAATATTCTCCAGAAGACGTTTTTCTACCATGAAAATGATCAGCATAATAAGAAGCCTGTCCAACCTCTCTTGACTCTGTTACCACAGGTTCATCAAAACTTAAAAACAAAGAAGACACTAAAATCAAAATAGGTAAAAGGATATTTTTTTGAAAAGACATAATTAAAAATTTAAAATTGAAACGCAAATTTAGATGCTTAGTAAAAAGTTAAGACTATAAACTCCCTGCTACTTTTTCACAAAAAGAAAAAAGAAATACACAAAAAAATGACTAAATCACTCTTAAATATATAATTTAGAAGAGAAACGCTGGACTTAAATGAATCTGTCAACATACAGAGAATTACAAAGTATTCGTAATTATTCTTTATTATGTATATTTGGATGTTTTTTAAAACTGATAGATTAAATTTCATCAATTTAAAAAAAACAAAAAACTGATTATCAAAAATTAAAACAATTAATAAACGAGCGAAGAGTTTTATTCAATTTAAAACATAAAAACAATTATTGTAATAAATAATTTTTGATTTTATTTGATAATTGACAACAAAATTGGATAAATACTTAAAAAAGTAAAAACATGAAACACTCTTTAATTGCAATTGCTTCTGTAGTTACCCTACATCCTGTCTGGTCACAAAAAACTACTACCCCGTCTAAAATTGATCAAAAACCAATTGAAAAAACAGCAACTAGTTCTAAAATTAATTTTGTTGAATACGATTTACCAAATGGTCTACACGTAATTTTACATGAAGACCGATCAGTACCAATCGTTGCTGTTTCAATTGCTTACCATGTAGGTTCAAAAAATGAAAAATCAAATAGAACGGGTTTTGCACACTTTTTTGAACACTTACTTTTTGAAGGTTCAAAAAATATTGGCAGAGGTGAATATGCTAAAATCGTAGAAAAAAATGGGGGAACTCTGAATGCGAACACTTCTCAAGATAGAACTTATTATTATGAAATCCTTCCTTCAAATCAGTTAGAACTTGGTTTATGGATGGAAAGTGAGCGTTTATTGCATGCGAGAGTTGATAAAACTGGAATCGAAACTCAACGTCAGGTTGTTAAGGAAGAAAAACGACAAAGTAATGACAACCAACCTTATGGATCTTTTTTAGCTACAATGTGTAAAAAAGTGTTTCAAAATCATCCCTATAGTTGGATTCCAATTGGTGATATGGAACATTTAGATGCCGCTCAGGAGGAAGATTATGTGAATTTTTACAAAGATTTTTATGTCCCATCAAATGCTGTTCTTTCAATCGCTGGTGATTTATCAATTGAATCCACTAAAAAGTTAATTAACAATTATTTTAGTTCAATCCCAAAAGGACAAGCAATTAATTTGTACCGTGATTTTGTCAATTATTCTACTGCGGATTTTAAATCTAAATATGGACAAGAAAAATCTATTTTTGATACTGCAAATTTTTTACAATCTAAAAATCCAAAAGCAATAGAATTAATTAAGAAATTTGAATCAACACCTATCCTATTTAATAGAACTGCAATTGTACCAACACCTTTAAAAGGTCAAACGATTGATACAGTATACGACAATATTCAATTACCTGGTGTTTTTGTAGGTTACCGTTTTCCAGAACAAAACAACAAAGACTTTGCAGCTGTTCAAATTATGAACTCTATTCTTTCAGATGGAAATAGTTCTAGAATGAATAAATCATTGGTTGAAAAGAAACAGCAAGCAGTTGCATCCTTCTCTTTCGGATTTCCCTTGGAAGAGCCTGGATTAGGAATTGTTGCTAGTATAGGAGCAAATGGTATTGATTCAAAAACAATTCTTCAATCCATGGACGAAGAAATTGAAAGAATTCAAAATGAATTAGTTTCTAAAGAAGAACTTGAGAAAGTAATCAACCAATATGAAAATACATTCATTGAGACTACAAGCACTGTTGCGGGTGTTGCTGAAAATTTAGCAGATAATTATATGTATCGTAAAAACACAAATCTTATCAATAAGCAACTCGAGGCCTATTTAAGTGTTACAGCTGAAGATGTTCAAAGAGTAGCGAAAAAATATTTTACAAAAGATGCAAGAGTTATTTTAGTTTACTTACCAAAGCAAGCTAACTAATTCAATCAATCAGAATTTAGACACCCGTCAATATACAATGACTATTAAAGCAAATTAAAAAATGAAAAAATTAGCGATAGCTTTAACGACAACCATTGCAATTCAAGCGACAACCATTGCTCAAATTGATCGTTCAATACAACCAAAACCAGGAGCCCCAACTTCTATTAACATTAAAGATTCTGAAGTTTTCACATTGGAAAACGGTATCACTGTTATTGTTTCTGAAAATCATAAAATCCCTAAAGTTTCGGTTCAACTAATCCTTGGTGCTTCTTCAATTCCTGAAGGAAAGAAAACAGGTGTTAGTAGTATTACTGGCGAATTATTAATGTCTGGTACTACCAATCGTACTAAAGATCAATTGGATAGAGAAATTGATTACATTGGCGCTCAACTTACTACAAGTTCAGAACACATTGGATTAGATTGTTTGAAAAAACACCTGAATAAAGGTATTGATTTGATGACAGATGTTCTTTATCGTCCAAGTTTTACTGAAGCAGAATTTGATCGCATCAAAAAAAGAAAAGAATCTGATATATTATCGGCAAAAACAGAGCCAAATAGTATGGCAGCAAATGCTTCTGCAAGAGCTAACTTCCCTAACAATCACCCATTTGGTGAAATTGAAACAGATGAAACAATCAAAAACATCACTTTAGACGATGTTAAAATGCTTCATCAAGCCATCTTTACTCCAAAAGGGAGTTACCTGGTATTTGTAGGTGACATTACCAAAGAAGAGGCAATGAAGATTGCTAATGAGCAATTTAAATCTTGGAAAGGTGGAGAAAAAAATGAACGAAACAATGGTGATGGTTATTTTTCAGATGCTCGAAGAGTTTTATTTGTTAACAAACCAAATGCAGTTCAATCTACGATCAATGTTACATTTCCTATGAAAATTAAATTAGGAGATAAAAATCAATTAGCACTTTCTGTTTTGAATAATATTATTGGTGGTGGTAGCTTCGGCACTCGATTATTTCAAAATCTGAGAGAAAAACACGCATACACTTATGGTTGTTATTCTAAAGCAAAGATTACTCAAGAAGGTAGCTACTTTGTTGCTTCTGGAAGCTTCAGAAATGAAGTGACAGATAGTGCAATTACAGAAATTTTAAATGAATTAACTAACATTACAAAAGAATATGTAACAGACGAAGAGTTAGAAAATGTGAAAGCATCAATGGCAGGTAACTTTGCTCGTTCGCTTGAAAAACCAGCAACTTTAGCTGAATTTGCTTTTCGTACAATCCGTTACAACTTACCAAATAACTACTACAAAGATTATTTAAAATCACTTAA
>Ga0247722_10001475_pt1 | contig 12947 bp, 13 predicted proteins | sample MSEWelMarce3H_FC_FD_189094 | JGI IMG/M metagenome (GOLD analysis project Ga0247722, IMG submission 189094) | Subsurface sediment microbial communities from gas well in West Virginia, United States - MSEEL Well Study Marcellus 3H_FC | ecosystem: Environmental > Terrestrial > Deep subsurface >... | reverse complement strand
TACATCAAGAGTACCTTGACCAACAAAGATTTTCTGAAAATTGGTTTTATCAAAGAACCTTTTTCCAAAGGCATTCCAGTCTACTATCCCTTTTTGTGGATTGAATACTACTGGACAGGTAAAAATACATAATGCTAATACTTTATCTTGTGCCACTCCACCTATGAATAGTGTAAGTGTTTTTAGTTCTTCTAATATTTTACTATACATATCAACTAAAGCAGCCATATAGTTAATCAGTTTACCATATTTAACCACATTTAAAAGAGAAGGATCTCGGCTTGAGTAGTCTATGAATATCCTTGTATTCAATGTATTTTGTGTTAAATATTCTATAAATTTGTGTATTAAACTTAAGATATTCTCATTTATATAGACTAATCGTTCAAACTTGTTCATCTTTTTGCCCGTGTAGTATTTTGTGCACACCCCTTGCTTATAAAATACATTTATATCTTCTAAGATAAACCGAAGGACAAGATTAAAATCGCATGTTCCAAATGCTATATTTCTACTTGTAGGGCGAATACCAATAGGAGGAGGATGATCTATTAATTCACGGCTAAACATACAGTGGTTCGTATCTCCAAGTAACTTAACTTCTATGAGAAAATGTTTTAAGAAGTTTTCTTTATCACTGAGAACTTCTCCCCTTGCCTCACGATTAAATACTTTTTGAAGATACTCATTCTTTGTATTATTTCCAGGATTTAAGAAGTGAATAATATCATCTTTGTAAGCTGGTATCTTAATTTGTTTATGATCCTTGCCAAATGCCATAATCATAGGATTAGTATACCCTTGTGGAAGAGCAGGTAAAACATTATCATTTAGATAAAAAGCTATAAGATATACTGTTTGAAGTGGTATTATTCCCGATATAGGTGAATTCTTAAACATCTTAATCTCTTTCGTCAACTTGAATCCAAATCTCTTAAGATTCCTTTGGCTCGCAATAGTAATTACAGGTTGATCTAAGAATAATTTATGCATTCTTGTTGTTGCCACCTTTGCCGAATCAATGAAGTTTGTTGGACTTGAATACGCCAGATTTCCTGCTGTAATTCCTAGCATATTCACAACACTGCGTCCAGAATCTATAAATATATAATTAAGACCTAACATATTCAACTCTATCTTTACAGAAGGACCATGTGCAGATGAAACTGCTATTTCCATAGGAGATTCTAGTTTTTGCTTCATATTCGCATTCAATTTAAAGACATTTTCAATAACATGATTTTTACCTACAATTCCAGGACCTTTAATACCAGAAAGTGGTGCTATATAATATAATGTTCTAATGATTTTTTGTATTTGTGTAGTATGGGTATCATTGAGATGGCCTTTTTCAGCAGCATCTTTAGGAACATCTCTAGAATTAATAAAAACATGGGCATATGTCTTTAATTTATCTACGTCACTTACAGTAATTGGAGGTGCAATAGCTCTATCTATTGGGTCTTTTACATGTCTAATAAGATTTGTTAATGTAGTTTCATACGATGCTGCCATATCTAACTATTCTCAATATTTAGATATACCATTTTTACACAGACCTCAGACTTCTCGCAAACCCTAACGGCGATTATTCAGCGAAGCTTATACTCGCCGATTTATCGGCGATTATTCATAATAGGCCCACGCAGCCCCTGGAGCTTATTCGGCAGATTGTAAGCGGTTCTCAGAGCCGCCTGCTTTCCTTGTTGAGCAGTCAGCTCATTGTTGTTCCTGAATAACTGGCTCGTATCATCAGCGCAACAGACTATCTTCCCTGGGGCGTTCTTGATATCAGGAAGCGGCGTCACGCAAGGCAGCACGATGTTGAACGGGGCGGAAGAAGGAGGATCAGAGCAAACGGCGCAACTCTGCGCTCCAATGATCCTGTTGGTTGTCATATCATTCGTCAAGAATCCACCGCTCTGTGACTTCCCTACAACGGTCTTGTATCCTGCGTTGTTAAATGTTGCGTCAGTCGGAGTATTGGTTACACCGTATGCTTGTAACTGGGGATCAATCTGTGAGCGATTTGCTTCTACAGGCACTGGTTTTGTAGTCTTTGTTGCCCTCGCCTGGACTTTCATCGTCTGTAGAGAAGAGTCCTGGCCGTTCTGAAATCCAAGCGTCTGTGAAAGGGCCTTGGTCTTTCTACGCAGGTAATCACTGGAATTCATGTCTGTTAATGGTATAGAAAATACGCACCTGCGACAGCACATTCACAAATACACATTTTACACAGATCCACCCTATTCTTTAAAGAACAATATCACCCGTATCAAAATTGAATACGGGCCAAAAAATCGAAAAAAGTTGATTTTGCCCGCCGCCCAACTAAGTAGTCCCAAACAGAATGTCCTCTATTGTCCAGCCCTCTGCTTTCAGTGTTTCCAAGGTGTCCGTGTCTCAGCCCAAGGTGCTGGACTCTGGCGGTAAGCTTGCCTATGTCAACTACGGTGACTCTCGCAGCCTGCTGATCCAGACTCCCAGTCTCCCCAGTCCTTTCGGCATGAACGTATTTGACAAGAATGGCCCTCCCAAGTATTCCCTGGACCTCGCTCTGCGTGGTTACCAGGAGGCTGGCAAGGTCAAGGCATTCTATGACGCACTGAGTTCCCTGGATGAGTACATGATTGACCTCGGTGTGAAGAACAGCAAGCTATGGTTCAAGGCTGATATGAAGCGTGAGGTCATCCAGGCCTTCTACACGCCTATTGTGAAGTTCGGCCGTGACAAGGAGGGCAACCAGACCCCTTACCCTCCCAACGTGAAGCTCCAGCTTCGTAAGAATCGTGAGGGCGCCTTTGAGACCGAGTTCTACGGTGAGGATGCCAGGAGCAACCCCAAGGCCAAGCCCCTGGACCTGGAGGAGACTCCCCTGGAGACTTTCCTGGTCAAGAAGGTTGAGGTGACTGCCCTGATGCAGTGTACTGGCGTCTGGTTCGCAGGCGGCAAGTATGGCCTGAGCTGGAAGGCCGTCCAGGTTCGTCTGGATTCCGTGCCCGCAGGCCTCCGTGGCTACGGCTTCGTGAATGACGAGGAGGAGGCACCTGCTCAGAGCAGTGGTGGCGAGTTCAGCCGTCCTCCCCCTCGCCAGGTCGTGGATGAGGATGAGGAGGAGGAGACTGCCCCTGCGCCTACTACTGCTCCCACTCGCACCGTTGAGGATGAGGACGACGAGGAGGAGGTGGCTGCTGCTCCCGTGCCAAAGAAGAAGGTGGTCATGACCATGAAGAAGGCGCTTGGCGGCGTGGCAAAGAAGTAACCAAATGGTCTAAAGAGATAAAGGTATAGATGTATAGGTCCGTTGGGATCCGTTGGGTTTTGCTTCGATGTAGTGTAACGGTTAGCACGTGGTCCTTTCAAAAAATCATGACATAAACATGTCATGAAGCGAGTCCAAATTCCGGGTTCAACTCCCGGCATCGAAAAATGGTTGGCAACTCCTGAAAAGTTGCGGAAGGCCGTATAGTACAGCTTGGTTAGTACATAGCGCTTTGAACGCTAGAACCTCAGTTCGAATCTGGGTACGACCATCTTTTTTTGAGTATTCATATATCCTCAAAAGAATTTACGAATGTTTTGTATTCTTCATATGATAGTTAAGGTCAGCACGTCTAGCACAAGCATATTTACAGCCAGGAATAGTACATTTATGTGGTTTCTCCCCAGTATGACTCATCATATGTTGATTTAAAGCACATTTAACAGAAGCTGCGTAATCACAACCAGTTTCTGAACATTTATACGGTTTTTCTCCAGTATGTATTCGTTTATGTTCTTTTAGAGTATATTCTTTTACGGTAGAATAATTACATCCAGAAACATCACATACGTGTGGCCTTTCACCTAAGTGTGTCATTCTGTGAAATTTAAGATGACCTTCTGTAATAGCTGCGTAACTACATCCAGCAAATCCACAAGGGAAATTTCTTTCTCCAGTATGAGTGTATTTATGGGTTTTTAAAGAAGTATAACCATTCGTAGTAAAATTACACCCAGATACATCACAGCTTAATGGTTTTTCTCCTGTATGTGTGCGAACATGTGCCTCATATTTAGCAGTTATAATAGAACTATACTTACATCCCTCATAATTACATTTCTGTAATACTTTTTCATGAGGCTTTCTACAATCTCCACCCTTTCTCATATTATACCCATTTGGCATTAATGTATTATATTCTTTTATGTATTTTACCTCTGTAAGACCAACATCTTTTGCGTCACATTCAGATATGAGTTCAACGGTAAAATTATCTATACCCTTTTCGTTCATATTCTTATGAAGCAATGTCTGTTCATTCTTTTTACACGAATACAAATGCTGCTTCCACCTCTCCAGATAATTCGGCGTATTATGACGACCCACATATACAACCTTACCCTCGTATTTAATCCCATAAATACACGATTTAACACATTCCATATCCAAAAGATCTACTAGATACTTTGGATACGCCTTTATCAATTTTTATACACCTCAATCAACAGGCAACCGATAGATCCAGATATGAATCCCTTTTTCAACGTATAAATACGTTTTTCCATCTGGATTTTCATTGAGGCCACCTTCAAGTTCTTCACCGAACTTCGTTTTCACCACGGAAAGGGCATCGGCATATGTGATGAACGCCTTCAGATACAACTCTTCATTCTCCATAACCACATAGATATCCATTTAACACAGATACCGAAAAAAATCAATTCAACCCGCCCATACAAATTCAAGTCCCCAAGTCCCCAAATGCGCATACCCAAGGTAAACAAAGGAGTTCTCTACGAGAAAGCGATTTATACGAGGTTCAAAGAAGTCACTGCGGGATATATCACAGTCCATCCAACAGGAGGACACCATCCAGATCTCCCTTTTACACATCCTTCGTTAAATAAACAGGTGGCAGCAGAAATCAAGAATTCCAGCCATGATACCATGGGTGGGACATCTTTGCGTTTCAAGGACACTCTTTCTCCAACTCCTGTCAAGCCTGTGGAGGCGTTTGAGACCATTTTCCCTTTGATTCAAGAAAAGATCACAGTGCCTGTGCTGAGATATATTGAACGAGCAAACGAGCTTATTGCCGAGTTAAATGCCGGCTCTCCTCAGCATCATGAACAGATCACAGGATTCCCAGCAAAAATCCCTGTTCTTGTTCGTGAGCAGCTTGTTCGTGAAGGCTATCAATCCAAGATTCAATCCTTTTACACCATCCCTCTTGATTCTTGGAAGCAATTTTACAGGACGAAGGGAAGTTCCTATCTCCAGATCGGTGATAAGGGCCTGTTTCACTTTGGAGAGAATCCTCTGAATCTCCCTATTCCTGAAATCACTGGAACTCTTTCCCTTGAAGTTCGTCTGGGTGCGGCAGGAACTGGTGGCAAGCCATTCGCCAGAGTAGAAATTCGGATGTTCTTCAAGGGTTTGACTTGCGACCCATCTCCATACACTCTTGATAACCCTGAGCATATCAAGGCGTTGTTCCTGCCTATGCCACAGAATCAAGAATCTGTCGCACCTTCCTCGCAATAAGATAGCCGAGGAGGGGTGGAACGGCGTTTCCAATCGGCTTATACGCTTTGAGTGTCGGTCTGCCCTCGGTTAGCAGGCAATCAGGAGGAAAGGTCTGAATCAAGGCCGCCTCTCGCACGGTCAGACGGCGTTGAAGACCTGCCTCAGGTCCTCCTGTGACTCTGCGAAACTCAATGTTGCCATGATGTTCTGCTCGCATGGTTGGACTAAATCCATCCAGATTCACCTCTTTTTGCCCCTGGCCTTTTGCCAACCTCGCCGCCTTTGAATAGACCTGCTGAGCTGGATCTGTGGATACATCCGGTTCGGCTAAGCCACTGAAATAAGGACGCAGATAACACGTGCGACGATTCTCGGTGATGACGTTCCAAGCACCTGAAATCGTCTTATCAAGGCGAAGACCCATGATAATAACACGATGGCGTGTCTGAGGAATCCCGAACTCTTCGCACTTGATGAGCTGATATTTGACTTCATATCCGACGGCTGAGAAATCATTGACTATCGTCTCAATGACACCAGGCATCGTGAGCAGACCGTTCACATTCTCGGCGACGAAGACGACGGGTTTTACACGCCTGACGACTTCGACAAAGGCCTGATACAGAGTGCCACGAGCCGCATCAAATCCTTGACGCTTTCCGGCGTGACTGAAATCCTGACAAGGGAATCCGCCTGTGACGACATCGGCGGCAGGGAAGGCGAAGTTCTCGGCGAGAAGTTCACGAATATCCTTGAGGTGGTAATTGTGATCCCAGTGATTCAATTCGGCAATGCGCTTTGCCTCAGGGAGAATATCGTTTTGAAAGACTGTGTTAAATGGTTGTCTCTTGAGGTTGGCGAAGTTTCCGATCTGGCTCTCAATGAAGTCTGGATCAACACTGGACGGATGAACAACGACTTGCTCGGCGAAGCCGATGTCCATCCCACACATTCCTGAGAATAGCGAGATTACATTGTATGACATGGGGACAGGCTGTGGAAAGGGTGGTGGTATCAACTTTTAACACGGGGTTTCTTGTTCTCTAGAATGTTTTTTTATATGATATTTTAAAGAATTAGAACTTTTACACGTATATATACAACTATCTATATTACACTTGTATGGATTTTTACCATTATGTTGTAGTGTATGTCTAGATAAGTTAGTCTTTGAAATAGATCTATAATCGCACCCAGATACATCACATATAAATGGCTTTTCTTCACTATGTGTATTAGAATGCCTTACTAACTGGTCACTTCTTACACAAGAATAATTACAATCATCTATATGACACTTATATGGTTTCTCTCCAGTATGTGTTCGTTTATGAATATCAAACTTTGTTCTTTGTAGAGTTGTAAAATTACAACCATCGTAAGAGCATTTCCTTAATACTTTTGGTTGTGGTGTTTTAGAAGAACCACCTTTTTGCATATTATATCCATTCGGTATTAACGTATTATATTCTTGTATATATCGTATTTCCCTGTTACCAACATCTTCTGCGTCACATTCGCATATCTTTTCAATGCTGAATTTATCCACACCATATTCAAGTAATTTCTTGTGTAAGAGGGATGAAGCGTTTTTCTTGCTTTGTTTTATGTGCTGTTTCCACCTGTCAATATGATTCGGTGTATTATGCCGACCCACATATACAACCTTACCCTCGTATTTAATTCCGTAAATACATGAGTGTATGTGTATATCTTCTTCCATCCTGCTTTAGAATTCAAAGATATTTATTTTCATTTTTATCATTAAGATTAAAAAATTTGGAGAAAGCTGTATCCGGTTTCTTTCCAATAAAACTGAAAAAAAGTTGATGGCCTAAAACCTCAAAACTATGAAGTGTAGGGGCAGGGGCTCAGAGGGAATAGGTGGCAATCGTTCCCAAAAAAGGACAGATGACCGAGTCTGGTTAAGGTGACAGTCTTAAGAACTGTTGGTTAATTCCGCGCGGGTTATTAGGTGTGCTAAGGCAAACCTAACCCATTCAAGTCCCGCTCTGTCCATATCTTGCGCGCTCATAATTTAGTGGTAGAATATCAGATTTCCAATCTGATTACGGGGGTTCGATTCCCCCTGAGCGCATCTTGGGTTTTGTAAGACCTCAACAAAAATACTATTGGAGGACTTCCCGCCTCCTTAGCTCAGTGGTAGAGCACCAGCTTTGTAAGCTGTAGGTCCTGAGTTCAATCCTCAGAGGAGGCAATGGTTTGGCTACACCCTTCAAAAGTAGCCAAGGCTGAAAGCCTTTGATTGATAAACCTCTTTGTCAATCCAAGCCCTAGTAGCGCAATGGATAACGCGTCAGCCTTCTAACGTCCCCGCAATAAAGGAAGCTGAAGATTGTGGGTTCGATCCCCACCTAGGGTAAATCCCCCTTGCGGGGTGACCTCTCTGAGGTATGACCTCTCTGAGGTATAGTCCGCAAGGACATTTCAACCATCTTAGCTCAGTTGGTAGAGCGTGTGGCTTTTAACCACAAGGCCGCGGGTTCAACCCCCGCAGGTGGTACTTTTTTTTGCTTGTGATACAATCAAAAAAATGTAGTCTTCACGACAATCATAACTATCCATTTTACACAGACCACGCACTTTAACTTGTTCCAGTATTCTTGCCAGAGCTCACATTGTTAGGGTATCTTGGCTGATTAGGATCAGAATTGTTCTCTATGAAACACTGAGTGCATCCCAGTCTAATCTCGGAGATCATCTCAGCGCTTATTCTAGCAGGGGAAGTTAGTGCCGAAGCATTGCCAGCCTGAACAGCGCTCTTCCAAGAATTGTAATAAGAATTCTCGGCCTTATTGCGTCGTTGAGCGGTTAATTGAGAAGCATCTCTGTTTGCAACACCCATTTCTATTATACAGATAATATTTAATATCTTGCCATCCTGCTTGGTGAGCAAATATAGGGCGGTCCAGGCGGTGGTGGTAAAGGAGGACAAGGAGTGATAATAATCGGAACGGGAACCGTCGGTGGTGGAGAACACGTAATAACCGCCGTTTGAATGGCGGCAATACGAACCGTCTGAGAGCCGTAATTCTTCGGTCCTGAAAGCAATTGCTGTATGCGATCCTGAGCAACCCCTCTAACACAACCCTCTGCCAAATCATTGGTGCGAGTGCTTTCCGCAGGAGTAATGACGGGCTGGATTCTGTTTTTATACGGAGAACAGCAAAACGGCGACGAGGCATTTCCATTCACATATTTCTTAGAACAAGCCTCTGTTTTTCTTTCTAAACGACCCCCTTCCGTGTTTCCTCCAGAGCCATTGAGAGGGTTATTTACACACGGCATCTCATAATAGTATGAAAAATATTTCTCAACGATAGCAAAACCAACTACAGATTAGAAATGGGCGGACTTGCTATTTTATTAGCCGTTCTATCCTTCGTGTTTATTGTCATAGTGGTCGGAATGAATATGGTCAATTCCCTTCAACCAAAGGTTAGCGAAGGATTCAAGGTGGAACCATCGTCTATAGAAGTCAAGATTCGCAAAGTGCTAGATTCTATGACGTACGACGGTCTGTGTCCACTCTATGCCACACTTCGGGCGGGGGCGGCCAAGAATGAAAAGGCTGGTCAAGATATCACAGACCAGGAAGCGAATAAGCGTGTAGAAGCCGGTCTGGCGCTCAAGATTCCTGGCGGCGCTCTCCCTTGTCCTCTTCTCACCTATCCCAAGCCTGGTTCTTCAGATCTAGATTGGTTAGACTTCCTTCAACGTGTTCCGAGTGACTTTGGTGCCCGGGTTGTTCTAATGGCTATTTACGCCAAAGGCTTCTTAACCGATAAAGAACAGATGTTAAAGGATGCTCTTTTGGGTAAGGGAACCGTTCCCGAGGCTGATGGATTCACGGTATGTACTCCTGATCTCGCCACCTCACGCCGTGCTGAGAAAAAGATAACGCCGACATGTACTCTGCCTGAAGACCTGAGCCCTCAAGATATTGACGATGCTGTGACGAAGCTGCTCAAGACTCTGGTGGCTCAGAAGAACACGATTTTAAAGGAAAAGAAGATTGATCCGACTGTGGATGTGGATCAGTTAATTAAAGAGGCAACTGTGTCTGCCAAATATATCAAGGAGAAATCTGAACAGGCCAAAGATGGAACTCTTCAGATGGACGGCCCTATCCCAGGAAAATAGGTTTAGACTCTGCGAGTCTTGCGCTGGTTGGTCTTGGTTTTGGTATTCTTCTTAGACTTTTGGCGCTGCGTGCGCTCCGCTTTCAACTTCAAGAGGGTTGCTATACCCCGTTGATGTCCTGAACACCGAAGTCCAAACGCTGGCACGAAGGCCGTTGGATGCGACCTTGAACGCTGAGAAACATGATACAGTTTCTTTACCAGACAGTCCAAACTATTCTGGAAATACCCCTTCTCTTTCTTTCCGAAGATGGCGAGGGTGTAGTATAAATGTAAGAGCAAATCTGGCGTTCCAACCCGCATCTCGGCACCGCCATCCACCTTCAAGATGGTATAGGCGTGGCAAGAATCCTCTTGGAAAATGAGGGCAATCCTCTGGTTTCCCTTGCGCACCGTAACATAGTTGAAAATGTGATCAGATGGTGACACTGTCTCTTCCACTTGAATATGTGCTCGCCCCTTGCTATGGAGATTCTGTAGAATATCCCGAATATCCTCGCCATCCATCTTTGGCCGATCAGAAAAGAAAATCACAGGCCCTCCTCGCTTCGCCAACGTGGCGATATGCGTCTTCCCCTTATCATTCTCCAAAGCCTCAACAAATTCTGGTCCAGCCATCACCAATTTCCTTTTTACACAATACTCAAGAAGCAACTTTCGGTCTCCCTCATCAATGGGGGCAGTGCGGATATCGTCATTACACTGGTTCAGAGGGTATTGGTGATTCAAGAGCGTCAGACGATCAAAGACTTTGGTCCAACGCTCCACTTCTCCACGAGGACGACTCAACTCTAAATACATCATCATACGCAGCAAATCGGCATCGCAGTATAAGATTCCATCCACGACCTTCGCCCTCCGTTGAACAATGGCGAACATCTCCTTATTCATATCGGAACAATCGGCAATAGGAACATAATTCACATAGACCTTGATGGTTCCGTCATGGACACTGAGCTTTTTAGAGATATCTTCAAATCCCTCGGCTTCCAAATCCGAAATCAACTCGCTCACATCGCCTTCCATATCTGGCGAGAAAAAGTCGTAATCTGGAATGGTATATTTCTCGTCGTAGAACTTGCGGCCTTTGGGTAAAAGGGCATTGATGGCCTGGCCTCCGTAACAGACACGGCGTTTCTTTCTGAGAAAACGCTCCACGCAATTGATTGCCTTAATAATATCGGCATCGCTGGCAATCGTGAAATCCACACGCTTCTTTGCCTCGTCTACCACATGCTTGAGGCGCTCAACCTGCTTTTGAATCTGTGGTTTAGATAACAACGGACTCAAAATATCTTTTGGATCATTCTCCATTTACTTAGTGATGGCATTTTATCTCAAACACCCATCCTGTCTCGGTTGTTACACACCCATCTGACCAGGCTGTAAGTTCTGATCCACACGAGCGTTCATGGCCGTGCTTGGTTTGGCAGGCACAACCGGATCCGGTTTCAGATATCTTGCGTCAGGCTCCTTCAGTCGCCAAGCATATCCCTTCCATAAATCCCATATTGGTTTGATATCAGCGATTGCTGGACTTGTGTAAAATGGAATTGGCACGATCTGGATACCCCTCTTCATTGCCCCTTCTACGAGACCAGCATCTGGAATCGTCAAGTTGTAATCCTGCACACTTCCGTGAAGCACCGTCCTCGCCTGATCCGTCCAATTCACCTGGCTTCCAGAAATATCCGCCAACTTGATGCTTTTGGCACCAGAACCTACAGATAGACCTGCGTTCTGTGCGATAACCGGCTTCAAGGTGAAATTGGTATACATGTCCAAGGTTGATCCCAATCCGGAATATGCCGATTTCAGACCGATTTTCGTATCAAAATCCGTGAAAATAATGAACTTGTTTTGTAAGTCCGTCAAGGGAATCTGCGTCAAGATAGTGGCCTCGTTCTGAGAACCGACAGCAGATCCATAGCCACCCAGCGTGGTTAGACGAGAATTGAGTGGAATCACATCTAACTCCTTGGCCAACTTGGATAGTATGTCAGCGTATTCCTTCTCGCCGCTCACCTTGTCAGGTAAATACTTGGTATCTGCCATTAAAAAGAGTAAGATTGGTTCAGAACTCTGGGTAGGATTCATAGTATTAAACCGCATGACATCCGTGCAAAACGTCTTTACGGAAAGGCCATTCAAACTGATAATCTTGCCCTTGGTATCTCTGGCAACTATGGCAGGTTCACCAGAAAACGGCCAGTTTGGAGGTCTCTTATTGTCGTCGGCATAGGTGGAAATGGGTAAGACGAATGACCGAATCCCTGCTCGGAGGGCATTCTGTAGATAAAAGTCTGAGTAAAACACTCCTGTTTCCCCTGCGCCAATATATCCTCCTAGACTCGCCGTCAAGGGGCATAGATTTACCAGATATCTTTCTCCCGTTGCCAGATTCTTAATGAGGTCGTTGTATAAGGATTTTTCTCCCAGAAGTTGCGTATCGGCCTTGACGACGGCCATGCGCTGCCCTTGTAACAAGGCGACGTTTTCTGGAGACATGATGGGATTCTTGCTATTTGTTTCATACGACCATATAGTAACCCCTATAATGACGCCGAACGCTATGATAGCCAAGATGGCGATTCCAGCAGTTTTGACGGCGCTCATATTCGGTTTTTCGCTAAAAAAAGATTCATTTAAGGCATTTAGCACAGTTCTTATAACTTCCATGGCCTCTCTAAATAGATGCTGAGAACTCTGTAATAGGCATAATACGAATTCCGTATTCGGTCGCCTTCTTTGTCTTGCCTGATTCGTCGCCGGCATTGGCCACGACCACTACTGTCGTCTTTTTCGTCACAGAAGGACTGATCTCCCAGCCTTGAGCGAGGAGGCGCTGCTCCAACGCCTTGTCCCTCACCCCCGTGAAGACGACGGACTTGCCGTTTGGTTGGACTTTCTGGGCAGCCCCAGCCACAGTCACAGCCACAGCAGCAGTAGCAGCCGCAGGGCCAGAACCTCTAAACTTTCCCCACTCCAGGGCGGCAGGAAGAACTAATAGCAGCTCATCGATGCTCGCCGACCCCCACCCAGGAACCGTATCAAACTTGGCAACCGTCCAGAGCCGAGGATTGCTCTCAATCTCAAACAGCACCTTCAACTTCCGCTCACCAACCCCACGGGGAAGCAGATTACTGGCAATCAACATCGTCGCCTCTGATGCCCCGTGAATGACCTTCAGCGCCTCCACGACCTTAGGACCACGCCCTGGACCGATGGCCTTTCCCAGATCCGCCCCCCCAGCCTTCCAGAGTTTCGCCATCTAT
>Ga0247722_10001474_pt1 | contig 12950 bp, 23 predicted proteins | sample MSEWelMarce3H_FC_FD_189094 | JGI IMG/M metagenome (GOLD analysis project Ga0247722, IMG submission 189094) | Subsurface sediment microbial communities from gas well in West Virginia, United States - MSEEL Well Study Marcellus 3H_FC | ecosystem: Environmental > Terrestrial > Deep subsurface >... | reverse complement strand
ATCGTTTGTTGGATAAAGTAGGATCTGGATTAAAATTTAAAAAAGCATTACAAAAACCAGTAAAAGGAAAATAAATACCACTCATCATTTTATAAAGCCACTCATCACTTTGTTCGTTGAGTGGCTTTATTTTTTAAGTAAATTCAGGATATAACTTTTAAAATTATAGATATGAGAACTTTATTATTTATCCTAGCATTAATATCTTTTGTTGCAAGATCACAAGAGATCAACAGATACTTATTTGCTTCTGGAATGGAACGAAACGTTTGGAACGCAAGTGTATTTAATAAAGATAACCTTATATATTTTAATTACTCGACAGATGAAAACTACTCTTTATACCAATTAGCTAGAGAAACTATTGAGTCTTATGGTATGAATTACGCTAATCCAAATGAATCTAATGAATATATAGATGGAGACATAACTTTGAATGTAATTATATATGAAAATATTTCATTCGGATCAAATAGTAATTACGATATGACATATGAAAACGATAAAGCTAAGATAATTGTTTCATTTAGCGAGAAGGGATCTTGTATATTTTTACACAAAAAATAACTATATTTGCCATGTTAACAATAAAAAATATAATATTATGCCAGGCAAATATGAAAAATTAGTTAAAGGAGAACGTAAAGCAGTTCGTCAATCAGGAGCTCGTAAAGAAGCAAGAAAAGGAGTTATTTCTGAGATTTACTCAGCTCAAAAGGGCGGAGCTTTACTTACTTCAAATAGATCTGATAAAGGTTTAGGTACAACTAATCAAGGAGCTGTGAGTACTTCAGGAAGAACAGCTAGCGTTAAACTTAAAGCTAAGACAGGAACTCAAGAGGAGAAAGCTGCTACATTTAGAAAACAAGCAGAGATCAATCAAACTCAGTTTGAGAAAACTAGATTAGGATCAAGATTAGCTTCTAAAGCTAAAAAGGTGGCTACTAAAGATTCAAAAGTAGTAAAACGAGTAGTAGGAACTATTAAAAAGAAGTAAATACCGTTCATCATTTTATATTACCGTTCATCATAATTACATTGGTGAACGGTTTTTTTATGCTTAGATTTGATTCATAAAACAAATAGATATGAAAACTTTAATTTTAACATTAGTATTAGCATTAAGCTTTACAACATTCGGTCAAGAAGAATTGAATGACGATTTAATAATCTCAACAGAGAAACTTATGAGAAAAGGTGAGTGGTGTCATTTAGAGATATACGGATACAACTCATACGACTGTAACAGACGTTTCTTTTACAAATGTCATGACAAGGCAGAAATGGACTCAGTAATCATCAGTTTGTTAGATCAATATGGAATTGACACAAAAGCTGAAGGTAAGCTAACAGAAAGCGACAAAGGAGATATGTGTCGTACTTGGAAAACTACTGAGAATGGATGGGATGTAATGATTCATACATATATAAATGAATACGGAAAATACATGATATACATTCGTTTTGACTAAAAAAAATCTTTAAAATAATTTTTACATTAAGATTTTATTACTAAGTTTGCAACAATTCAAATTAAATATGAAAGAAAGAGTAGTAATTCAATGGAGAGATGTAGTAGGATATGAAGACATCTACGAAGTCTCAGACCACTTCTTTGTACGGAAGAAATCAAGGAAGAAAGATAAGCCTCTAGGTATCAGTGTTATATACCCAACTAAAGAGGTAGGTGTATATTTTCACAGAGGAAATTACGTTGTATCATTACGTAAGGATGGGAAATCTAAATTAGTTAAATTAGTAAAAGTTGTCGCAGATGCATTTATTACTAATTCTAATCCAGATGAATTTGATACTGTAACAATCAATGGAGAGTACAATACGTATGGCGATCTAACATTAGATATGTTGGAGTGGACAAACAGAAGTATTGTGCAAGAGCGTAGATATCGAGATGCAGGAGTCAACTCATTTGCAGAAAAACTATCTAGCGAATTTCCAGGAGTGTACGCAGAGAAACGTCAGGGATACGAGACAGGTAAGTACATTGCTAAGGTAAGAGTGAAAGGAAAGCAGAAAGTAATTGGTAGATACGATTCACCAGAAGATGCTAAGTTCCATAGAGATAGACACTTAACTTTAAATGGAAGGTCATGACAAGAGCAGCGTTATTTACAAGAGCTAGTAATCGTAGACCTTTCGAGCGATTGGTTATGCATACTAAAAGATTTCGCAGACATAAGTTTGTTCATCCTGACGTAATCGAGTATAACAAGAATAAAGAAGAAGAACGCCAAGAATATAAAGGGACTAAATATTATAACTTATGAATATAATTTATCAAATAAAGATAAGTGATTTATTCCCTACCTATAGAAATATCAGATGGAAGGATGCTGATACACCAGAGGATAAATGGAAGTATATAAAAGGTGAAGATAATACAACCGTACTTTTATTCAAAGGCTACAAAGCAGCAGACAGTTTTGTCAAAAGATTAAAAGAAATACCTGTCAAAGAGAATCCATACCTATATATCAAATGGTATAAAGGAAGAGAGACAGGAGATTTATTTAAAAAATTTAAACACAATATAATAAAATGATCGTAAAACAAGTTAAAAATTTCGGCTCAGGACAAGTTGAATTAAGAAAAGGAATGAACATATTAGCGGATGCTGTTTGTTCTACATTAGGTCCAGAAGGAAGACCAGCATTTATTGAGAGCGATACAGCAGTCGGAGGAGTTATAATAACAAAGGATGGCGTTTCAGTAGCTAAGAGTATTTCGTTAGAAAACCCCATTGAGAATATGGCTGTTCAGATTATGAAGCAAGCAGCAGATAGAACTGCAATTGTAGCAGGAGATGGAACAACAACATCAATCTGCTTAACTAGAGCTATTCTTGAAGAAGCTTACGAACAGATGGGAGAAGATAACAATAAGTCTGAAGTAATAAGAGGTATTGTTGAGGTAAGTAAAATGATCGACAAGAACTTAACAACTGCAAGTAAAAAGATCACTAATAAGAGATTACTTGATGTAGCTACAATCTCAGCAAACAACGATAAGGTTACAGGTAAATTAATTGCTGATGCATACAGTAAAGCTTCATTGGTTACTGTAGAGAACTCAATGACTACAAGTTCATATTATGAGGTGATTGAAGGTATTAAAATCAATAGAGGTTTCAGTAGTAAGTTCTTTGTTACAGACCACAAGAAGAACGAAGCAGTATTAGATAATGCGATGGTATTGATTACAGACCAAGAGATTAATACATTGGAATCTATTGAACCTGTATTAGCATTCTGTGTGCAAAACAATAAGCCATTATTTATCGTTGGTGAGTTAGCTCCAGCAGTATTGAATACATTAAATATGAACGTAATGCAGAAACGTATTAAGTTCGGAAATTGTATTCCTCCTGCAATGGGATATCGTAAAGAAGAATTGCTTACAGACTTAGCTATTGCATTAGGTGCTAAATACTACTCAGAACGCACAGGAGACATTTTAACTTCAATTTCAGTTGATGGGTTAGGATTTGCAAAAAAGGTTATTATAGGACAGGAAAACACTATTATAATTAAAAGTGAAGAAGAACAAGTTGTAGAGCTTGAGGACCACATTAATCAATTGAAAGATAGTATTAAACTTCAATCGAATCCTTCAGCTATCGATTTCTTGAACGAGCGTATTGCAAACATCTCAGGAGGTATTGCTGTAATCCACGTAGGAGCAGAAACTGACATCGAACAGAAAGAACTTTATGACAGAGTAGAAGATGCTGTATTAGCAGTAAGAGCTTCATTAGAAGAAGGTATTTTACCAGGTGGAGGTATTGGGCTTATCAATGCTTGCTCTGACTTAGGACAAGATAGAGGTAATGACTATAATACAGCTATTGATATTATTGTGGCTGCATTAGAATATCCGTTCAGACAGATATTGGAGAACGCAGGCATTAGCGATGAAATGGAAACTTCAATTGTAGCAACTATAGCATTAAGCGATAAAGGAACAGGATACAATGTCAAAACTCAAGAGATTGGCGACATGATTAAAATGGGAATTATCGATCCAGCAAAAGTTACAAAGTCAGCATTGAAAAACGCTGTATCAGTAGCCACAACAATATTATCAACAAGTACAATTATTTCAAACATAAGAGCATGAGAGCATTAGGTAATTTTATAGTAATTAAACCTTCAAAGGTAGAAGAACAAGTATCAGCAAGCGGTCTATTGATGACCGCAGCTGACTCTAATAGTTTAAGATATCATGAGGCTGTTGTTTTATTAACAGGAGACTCTAAAGATGTAAAAGTAGGAGATGTAATTGTATTCGATAAAAATGCAGGTCATCCATACAAGTTAGATGGCGAGATGGTTCGTATTATTCAGGAGCGAGATTGCGCTTTGATTTTAGATACTCCTTCAAAGTAAGACCATTACGGACATACTTATTGTCATCTATTTTCTCTTTAAAAATGCCAGGGTATCTTTCCTTGGCATTTTTTTTATTCATCTCTATGATTGCTTTAGCATACTGTTTCTCAGCATATCCAGCAGATGCCATGAACAACGGATTGTTTGTATGTCGTTCAGATATTGGCTCAAGACCATTTAACTTTCTGTAAATAGTAAAAACCATATTCCTAGCTTTCTTTGATAACTCATATGTAGATACCTCGAACTTAGTTGGTCGTTTGAAAATAACTACCCATCCATCTTTACGTAGGTCATCAAATCTACCTTGCGTGAATCCACAAATCTTTGCATAATCTTCGAAATAGTTCTCTGTAAATAATCCTTCAGAGTGCAAGAAAAGAATGATCTCTAAGTTAGGAAACGAGATATTATAATACTTACAAGCCCAATATCTGACAATACGATAATATTTCAAGTAGTCTTCTTTAGGTGGAGTTCGGTTGTAATTCATAACCTTACCTCTTGTATTATAAATGACCTTTGTTTTTTGTACAAATGTTCGTTTATTAACCCCATACTCTAATTCACGCTTTTCTTTACGTCTTTCGTATATGGTTTTCTTTTTTGGTTTTTCTTCTTCCATTACATTTAATTTATATCAAAATTACTGAAAAATGCTTATATTTACCGAATAATATTTATTTATGGACAAAATAACAGAAAACTTATATTACGATGAAGTTATAAAAACGTCATCTAAAAAGAAGAACGTTCCAAGTAAAGAACAATTAGCAAATATTACATTATGGGCTGAGAAAGTATTCCAACCATGTAGAGATTGGGCTAATGGAGAAATTATCTGTAACTCTATCTTCAGATCAGCAGAAGTGAATAAAGCAGTAGGCGGTTCATCTACAAGTGAACATATGGCTAATAACGGTTCAGCAGCAGGAGATTTAGAAGGAACGACTGTTAAGAATTTTGAGCTGTTTCACTACATTAGAAAAAACTTGGTATTCAATCAGTTAATCGCTGAGTTCCCTATTAATGGAGAGCCTTCATGGATACACGTTAGTTATAACAAAGACAAGAACAAAAAACAGATGTTAATTGCTAAAAAAAATAAGCAAGGAAAAACTGAATATGTTCCTTATGTTGGTAACGAGAGATTAGTAAAGATTTAGTTATGGCTAAAACAAGTGCTTGGCAAAGAAAAGAAGGTAAGAGTCCATCTGGAGGATTAAACAAGAAAGGAGTAGAGTCTTATAGAAAAGCTAACCCTGGAAGTAAACTACAAATGGCAGTTACAACAAAGCCATCTAAATTAGATCCAGATAGCAAAGATGCTAAAAGAAGAAAAAGTTTTTGTGCTAGATCCGCAGGGCAGATGAATAAATTTCCAGAATCTGCAAAAGATCCTGATAGTAGATTAAGATTAGCTAGAAAAAAATGGAACTGTTAATATATGGAATATATAAAAAAAGAATGTGTTTTATGTGATGTAAAAATAGATGAGGATTTTGTTAAAAACTTTAAGCCAAAAGAATATAGTAGTCTTCATGGATTTTGTAGGAGTTGCAGAAAAATTTTAAGAAAATATCAACTTATTGTTGGAGGTAAGGTTTGTTCTAAATGTTCTATTGATAAGCCATTTGGAGACTTTCCAGTACATAAGAAAATGTATGATGGATTTGATAGTTGGTGTAAAAAATGTCGCAAAGAATATCTATATGAGTATAATCAATCATTAGATTCTTTTTTTAGAAAAAAACTTGATTCAATAAGAGATGATAGAAGAAAAATATTTTCTGATTTAACGATACAGCAATTAATTGATTTATGGAATAGTCAAAATGGTAAATGTGCTATTAGCGGAGCTGAAATGTCCCACCAAAGAAACAAAAGACAGCATAACATGAATAATTGTAGTATTGACAGAATAGATAGTTCTAAAGATTATACATTAAACAACGTTCAATTAGTTTGTTGGATTGTAAATAGAATGAAAGGAGAAAATACACAAGAAGAACTAATTAAATGGTGTATTCAAATAATAAAAAATAATAAAAAATAATAAAAGAGGAGTTAGTGGACCTATGAAAGATGAGAAAGGAAAGCCAACAAGAAAAGCATTAGCTCTTAAAAAATGGAACTGTTAAATAAATAATTACTAACTTTGCACAGATGGAAAAACAAAAACATAAGGTAATACCTACTGTAAATAATATACCTGTAACCAATTACAGCGCATCTTCTAATTTTACTACAGACATCATAGAATTTCATTCATCTACAAGATGGTGCTTAAATGTACAGAATTATTCATCTATGACAGCAGTTGCACCAACAATTACTATATTACATAGCAATGAAGAGAATGGTGATTTTGTTCCTTACGATGATTTAGCTATTGATGTAGATATAAAAGTATCTCACGATAGAGCTATATACGATGATATATTTCCATCAAGATACATGAAGATTCAATTTAAGTCAGGAGGAAGTTCTGGTACATTTTCACTAGTATTAAGTAAGTAATGGATTTAAGAAGAAAAAAATTAGAGAAAGCTTCAAATGTAGTTATAACGAATCTACAAGATGGAGATGTTCTTATATATGACACTACAACAGGTAAATGGATAAATGGAGCTATGTCTGGAGGTGGCGGATCATCTATTAGTGTTGTAGCAAATTATTCAGCATTACCAAGTGCATCAATAAATTCAGGAAAATTTTATTGGGCTAGTAGCTCTCAAGGAACAAAATGGTTGCCTGGTTCAGTAGGAGGAACTTATTATCCTAATGGATTATACTACTCAAATGGAACTAGTTGGGAATATTTTGAAAGTCCTTATCAAGCTACATTAGCAGAGGTAAATACAGGGACAGATACAGACAAGTTTGTTACCCCTTATACTTTTACTAATGCTGATAAATGGGGCACTAAGTTAGATGCTAACAGCTCAATCAATGCTTTGAACGATGTTAATATAACAAGCGTTACAAACGGTCAACTATTGCAATACAACTTTACTACTTCACAGTGGGAAAACCAAAGTATTACAATTGGTACTGGAGATATGCAAAAAACAACTTATGATACTGATAACGATGGTATTGTAGACTATGCTGAAACAGTACCAGTAGTTGTAAGAAATAATAGTTCAGTTGATACTTTAAGAAAAGGAACGATTGTTTATTTAAGTGGTTCAACTGGTTATAGACCAAATGCAATAAAAGCACAAGCAAATGCTGAAAGTACATCAAGTGGAACTTTTGGAAGTGTTATTTCAGATATTGCACCAAATTCAGATGGTTTAGTAGCTGCTATGGGTACTTTACACGATTTAGACACTAGAGATACTGCTCCATTCCCATTTACTGCTGATGTTTTAGCTGATGGAGATCCATTATGGTTAGATCCAAATAATGCTGGTTATGTAACTAAAACAAAACCACAAGCACCAAACCACATTGTATTTATTGGTGTTGTAGCTAGAACTTCTCCAACATTAGGAAGGATTGTTTATAGAATTACAAATGGTTTTGAATTAGACGAATTACATAATGTTTTTATTAATGGAAGTTTAGCTGATAATGATATACTTTACTATCATGCTGCAAGTGGTCTATGGAAGACCAAACAACCAACAACTGGTTCATCTGATTTTATACCAAATCTACCAGCAAGTGCTTTTCCTGGTGGTTATTATGCTAATAATGGTTCAGCTACTTTTTCAGTATTAGGTAACGTTTCAGCAGCTGCATTAAGTGGAACAGCAGCAGCAATTTCAATTACAAATACTTCTATAATTAATAGAACAATTAGAACTCAAATTCCTACATCATCAACTGTTGGAGCAAAAGCAAGTATTCGTTCAGCTTCATTAAGGCATTCAGTGGGACAAGGATTCAATTTTTCTGTTGGTTGGTGTATTCAAGATGCAGCTTATGTGGCAGGTGCAAAACAGTTTCATGGATTATTACCAATTTCAACATTAGGAACTTTATCAAATACAGTTGATAACACATCATTAATTAACTTCATTGGAGTTGGTTCAGATGCAGCAGATTTAAACCTACAAATATTTTACAATGATGCGACTGGTACAGCTTCTAAAATTGATTTAGGTGCTAACTTTCCAGCCAATAGAACAGCAGGAGCTGTATTGGAGAAATTTTATATTTTTGATTTATATAATGATCCAGATACTACAACTGTAAAGTATAGAATAACAGATAGAGTAACAGGAAATACTGCACAAGGCACATTGACAACTGATTTACCAGCAGATACAGTTTTATTAGCACCTCATTCAATAAGAACAAATGGAGCAACTGCATTAGCAACTGTTACTCAATGGTCGCATTTAATAGCTTACTCTTTATAATATGGAACAATTTAACGTAGAAATTCATAGAATAGTTGATAATAATAATGGTACTTTTTATTATGAATTATCTCCAACTAATTTAGCTTTAAAAGATTTTTTACTTTATGGTCATGATGATGTAATAGTTGGTACTATTACTGAAACTGTTGCAGTAGAGATTGAAACTCACAAATCTGAAATGTTTAATGTTCTTCAAACTTATTATCCTGCTATTGCAGCTAATTATTACCTATAGTTTAAATTATTTATTAACTTTACAAAAAATATATTATTATGGCTAAGAAAATGATTGTCGAGAAAAAGACAGGTGAGAAGTACACTAGCAAAGCAGCTATGAAAGCTCATGAAAAAATGGAAGGTCCTAAAATGCGCAAGATGGAAAAAATGATGGGCGCAAAGAAAGGTAAAAAGTGCTAAAATGATTCAGGTCGTTAAGAAGGATGGACTAGGCAATGTTGTCGAAAAGTTTTTCGATAAGACTGGAATTGCTTATGCAGTAAAAGCAGCCGCAAGTTCTTTAGGAATAGAGGACTGCGGATGTGATAAAAGAAAAGAAATATTAAACAAAATACCTGTATATGGCATTAGGGAAAACAGCTAAGTTCTACAGAGATAATCCTGAAGCTAGAGAGAAAAGATTAGCTTATCAAAGATCTTACAACAAGACTGACGAAGCTAAAAAACATCGAGCTGAATGTAATGCAGGAAGAAAGGAGTTAGGTCTTAAGAAAGGAGATAAGCGAGATGCCAGTCATACTAAAAGTGGTAAGATGGTAGCTGAAGATAGGAAAGTCAATAGATCAAGACAAGGAGCTAACGGAAAGACAACAAAGAAATAGATATGGAACAACAAAAAGAAAACATAATACCAAAAGTAGGTAATATAGCTGTAACAACATGGAATGCTGCAACGTCATTTACTTCTGATTTTATAGAGTTTGAAGCATCAGTACCTTGGGCTTTAGATATTCAAGGATACGCAGGAGTAACAGCAGGAACACCTACTATTACTATCTTACATTCTAACAAACAAGATGGAGAGTATAAGGCATATAAGCCATTAGCAACAAGTATTGATATGACTGTATCAGGAAATAGAGTTATATTTGACGATAGCTTCTTCGCTCGTTTTATGAAGATTCAATATGTTAGCGGTGGATCAACAGGTAATTTCTCACTTCAATTAAGTAAATAGATATGGATTTAAGAGAAAGCGTATCAGCAACAACGCCATCAGAGGTAGTTCAATTTGATAAATTAACACCAACTACTTCTGGAGTAGTATTTGATCCTAACACACCTGCAACATCAGACGTACTATATGTATCTACGGTAAACGCAAGTACATGGATATATAACGGATCTTCGTACATAACATATACAGCAGCAACATTACCTAATACTCCTTTTTATTTATTAGGTACAACTATTGATGCAGGAGGAAATAAAACAGCAGCTATAGAACATTCAGGTCCATTAAGAGCTACTACATTTACAGGTTTTGGCTTAGGTATTACAGGATTAAATGCTACTAATCTAGCAGCAGGTATTGTAAATGTTAATCGATTAGGTTCATCAGGAACAAGAGATAATACAACTTATCTACGTGGAGATAATACATGGGCAACAATTTCTGCAGGTGGATTAACATACTTCACAGAAGCACAAAATAGTTCAGCACCAAATGCAACAGTAAAAGTAGATTCATTAACAGCAGTTTCAGGTACAACCGATGCTGATATTTCTATTGTTCCAAAAGGAGCAGGTGCTTTCTTATTAGCTGTTCCTGATAATACAATAGCTGGTGGGAATAAAAGAGGCACTGGATCTGTTGATTTGCAAATGTCAAGAACTGCTAACACACAAGTAGCAAGCGGTATTTATTCTTCTATATTAGGAGGTGTAAATAATATATCAAGTGGTGCATATAGCGTATCCATAGGTCGTTCAAATACGTCAATCGGAGATTATTCGGTAAGTTTTGGTCAAAATAACATAGCAAGTGGTAATTACTCGATTGCTATGGGATTATCTTGTACAGCTAGTGGGTTATCTTCAGTTTCACTTGGTCAAAGTAATACAGCAAGTGATTACGCAACTTCAATAGGATTTTCAAATGCTACAACTAGCAATAGTGCATCAGTTGGTCATAGTAACATTCATAATGGAGCAAATTATGGTTATGCTTTCGGTAGAGGTAATACAGTTGGAGTAAGTGCAACAAATTCTTTTACAGCTGGTTTCAACAATTTAGTTTCAGCTGATAGGGCAGTAGCAATTGGAGGTGGTGTAACTGCAAGCGCTCAGAGTTCATCAGCAATCGGTGGTCAAAATAACACCGCATCAGGAACATATTCTTTTGTAGGTGGCGGAAGTAATAATGTAGCTAGTGGAAGTTACTCAATTACGATGGGTTTTACAAATATAGCAAGTTCATTAGGTGATGTTGCAATAGGTTACCAAAATACAGCAAGCGGTGGAGTTAGTGTTGCGATAGGTCGTTCAGCAAATACATTTACCAAATTAGGTAGGCAAAGTTTTTCTAGTGGTTTTATATCTACAAGTGGAGATTGTCAATTATCTTTATGGGTAATGAAGACAACTACAACAGATGCAACACCAACAGTTGTAACTACAAGTATTTTTTCTACAACACCTGGATTAAGTAATCAAATAATATTAGAAAATAACTCATGTTATAGATTTAAAGGTCAGATTGTCGGAAAGAAAACAGGAACAACTGATGTTGGAGTATGGGATATTGATGGAGTTATTGTAAGAGGTGCTAATGCAGCTTCAACAACATTAACTATATCTAATATTAATCTAGTAACAAATGCAAGTGGATGGGGAACACCTACATTAACAGCAGATACTACTAATGGAGGATTAAAAGTAACTGTAATCGGTTTATTATCTACAAGTATAGGGTGGAATGCAACATTAGAAACAATAGAAGTAATATATTAACATTATGAAAATACAAACATTAATACCAGTAACTTATAATTCTGGAATCGCAAGTCAAGAAACATCAATTGTAAGCGGTATTTTAAATTTGGTAGGTCAAGATTATTATAGAGATTTATATAATTTTAGCTTTGCTTATACAAATGCTCAAGGAGTAAATATCAATACAACATCTTCTGGTTTCAGTTTAACAAAAGCTGAAGTAAACGCTTTTTACGATGTAATTAAGTCAGGAGTACCAACAGATTTAGAATACTTTGAAACTACTCAATACATTTACTATTTAGGGTTTAAAATAGAAATGGCTAAAACTTTTGGAATTACACCTAACGATATTGAAATAGTTTTATAATTATGGAAAAAGAATTAACAGAAGTTGAAAAAGCACAACAATTAATCGAACAAGAAAAACAAGAACGTGCTGAAGCATTTAAACAAGAATTAAATGCTTTATGTGAAAAGTACAAATGTTCATTATATGTTGGAGATATAATGATTAAAGTTGATTAATATGAACCTACAAACAGGAGATATATTACACTGTAGAGGCAAAAGGCTATTAAGTAGATTAATAGCTTTTTCTACTCATTCAGAATTTACTCACACAGCTATTGTAAAAGTAGAAGAAGGAGAAGTATTTATTGCTGAAATGCAGAAGAACGGATGTGAGTTAAAGTCATATGAAAATTGGCAGAAAGATTATGGATATAAGTACGTAGCTACTAGATATTATAACGTAAGCAATTTGAATATATCAGGAAAAATATACAACAAAATAGGTTTCGCTAGATATGATATAGCTTTATTATTTTTAAGATATCCAACTAAGCTATTATTATCTCTATTCTTAAATAAAGAGTTCGTTCTAAAAAGAAAGAAAAACGAAGAAAAGAGAATGACTTGCTCTGAGTTTGTAGCATATTGCTATGGGTGGGGAGATCCACAGAATTACTCACCAAAAGATGTTTACGACAAATGTATAAAAGAAGGACATATTATTCTTTAATCGTATTCTTACTGCTATCCTGCTCTGCTCCACGTAGAGCAGTTTGGCATATAAATAGAGCGATCAAACTAGATTCATCTCTTCTTGACAAACGAACTGACACCATAACTATCGTTCAGAAGGAACAGTATAAGGATACTCTTATAAAAGATAGTATTGAAATAGATAATGATAGACTCTATATTAGAG
>Ga0247722_10001471_pt1 | contig 12979 bp, 28 predicted proteins | sample MSEWelMarce3H_FC_FD_189094 | JGI IMG/M metagenome (GOLD analysis project Ga0247722, IMG submission 189094) | Subsurface sediment microbial communities from gas well in West Virginia, United States - MSEEL Well Study Marcellus 3H_FC | ecosystem: Environmental > Terrestrial > Deep subsurface >... | reverse complement strand
GTCGTGAACAGATTCAATCTTCTCGCGGTCTCCATCTCTGAACTCAGGTTCAATGATTTCCACATTGTCCGCACCAAGTTCATTGACTAGGTGTTCGGTAGCAATCTTCGCACGGATAGGTTTCGTAGGGTGCGAGCCATCACCCGAACCAAGATTCCAGTTCAGGTAGTCGTCGCTGTACGCGACTGTAAGTTTTTTAGACATTTGTGTCCTTTCGTCGTTTGTCATACCTCAATGTTACCAATTCGTGACAAAGAAGTCAAGTGTTGCATAGAAAAAGTGGCAGCCCAGGGCTACATCTCATCCTCATCGAGTCCGTAATCCAGCCATGCTTCAGACTTGCCGAAAAAGTTCTTAGCAACCCAGCCCGTAAACATAATAACTGCGAACAAGGCGACTAGCCCAGCAACCAAAGCAATGATAGTAATCATTACCCAATCCATAATTCACCTCAATCCATTTGACTTTTCAACCATAACAGAAAACCCCCCAAGCCACTAGGACTTGAGGGGTTGTATTCTGTCGGCGTATTAGGAGTTGCCTATTACGGAAAAGGTAAAGGTGTTGTCAGGGTTTGGACTCTCAGCGATAAGAGCCTTAGTGGTCTCAATAATCTTCTCCGCATCTGCCCAAGAGTGGACTTCGTAGAGAGGAGAGAGAACTTCTTCACCCTCGCTGTTCTTGATGTTGATTACCAATGTGTTTATAACTGCCATTTGTGTTTTCCTTTCGTTGGCATAGTTCTATTGTATGACTTTATTGCTATGTTGTCAAGTTTATTTAGGCGTGTCCTATAACGAAATAGTTATCATTTATGTAATCAACTAAGTCTTCATACTCTGCGTCTGAACCTATCAGTTCTAGCAAGTCTTCGTCATAGGCTAGCGTCTTGTAGTCGGTGTCGGTATCTTCCGCGAGCGCCCTTATAAGTTCAGCAAGACGCTGTACTAATTCCTGCGTGCTCTTTTTATTCTTACGATGCTTTCGATAAGCAACATAAGCAACTAAGCCAAGCATTACTTACTGAGTCTGACTTTTAGTTCTTGAAACTTAGCACGGAGATAGTCGTAAGAGTATCCCGCCCAGTTCTTCAAGTAGTTCTTGCGCCCCTGCTTGCTTGCTCTGTGGCTACCATAGTTGCTCTTGTCATAAGCCTTTAGTGATAACCACTGAAGTCCGTGAGCAAGATTGAACGCACCCGCACTCAAACGGCGTAGCAATGTGTATAGGAATCGGTTGATAACTGTCATTTTGTCTTTCCAATCATTTGTTATTACAACTTGAGCAGATACTCTGCTCCGAACAGGTTCATTTCTGTACCTTGTTCAATTGTACTATGTAATAGAGCATAAAGGTCGTTGTACTCTGCTTTTTCATTTACAGGCGACAGCCCAGATTTTTCCCCGTGCTCTGTTCTGGTGAAGTAGTCGAAAGCAAAGTAGAGACTGAACATTCGGTCTGGGGTAAATTTCTCAGCATCTAGATACTGAGCAGGGTCAATGTCCCCGTTCTCGGTCTGAGCAATGTAGTTGTCGCCCTCTTTACGAATCAGGTCAGCGAATTCCTGAGCACTCATCTGAGTGAAGTTCTTCTCGGCAGGTGTACCCGCACTTGGAGTTGTTGGTTCAGCCATTTTGTTCCTTTCGGTGGCGTAGTGTATGGAAATTATTATAACCCAGGAAGAAGCACCCCATCTTTGATGAGGTGCGTCTTTTTATCTATACTCTGGGTGCTCGGCGAGCCATTTCTCTCGCTGACGCTTGTTGATTTTGATTTGAGCATCGGCTTTGGTCTGAATCAGATTCCTCTGCTCCTCGACCGAAGTGCCTCGCTTGTGAGCCAACGCAATCAAGATAGTTTCGATAGTCTCGTTGCTACGCTCAATCTCGCGTGGCTCTCGGCTCATACTCTGAACCCCAACAAGCAGGTTGACCGCAGTTGACTGAGCAGTTCGTTCTGCTTTGATTTCGCTCTTGTAGTTTGAGAAACCATACTCGAACACCACTAGCGGTGTGCCATCTGGATTCCAGATACCAGTCTTCTGACGCTTTGCCTCAATCTCGGCTTTACGAGCCTGACGGATTCGGCGAGCCTCTACTACCTCTGGGTCTTCCAACCCACACTCGCGTAGGAAGTAAGCAGATGGTGCGTGTGCGTAGCAAATAGTACAAGCCTTTTCACCAGCAAGGTAAGCAATCTCAAGTTCATCGCGACCTGACATCTCGGTAAGCCACACATAGTTGGTGGTATCGAAACAGGTTGTACATGAACGGCTCTTGTGAATGTGTCCATTGCTGTTGCGAACGAGGAAAGCACGGGACCAACCTGTGTAGAAACCATTTAGGGTTGCCAGTTTTTCCTTGAGTTCCGCGAGCGCAGCCTCAGTCTTGCTGATTTCAATCTCTTTTTCCTCGACGCGGGAAGCGTAATAGGAATTAGTTCCGTAATGGGTTAGGGTGCGTCTGAGACCTGAGAGGCGTAGTACCTTCTGCTCTATGGCTTTGGTAGTCTCGGCAATCTCTGTGTCGATAATTACTGGAGTGGTCATTTCTGTCCTCTGTCTTTCGTCATTTTTGGTTCTATGTATAACTTATACGATGTTTGCAGTAATGTCAACTGCATTTGAAGCATTTTTATTCCCGGCGGCTGACTTTTCCATTCACCCGCACATCAAAAAATCAGCAGACGCAGGTCCTTCCCGCATCTGCCAATCTTTTAGTTAGTTCCTGCCTCGGCGAGTCTTGCGAAAACGCATTGGTCGGTTCTGCCAAACATCAACCAAACCAGCGACCCCACCAACAATCAACATCATTGCCCCAGTCAGAGCAAACAATTGAGTAGCGGTAAGCACAATCAGTTCAGCCTTGATAGCAAAGGCAACTCCAAGTGAAGCCAACCCAAGCGAAGCACATACAATCATTGTTTTCATCAGAAGTCCTTTCGTCTTTTTATCTGATACCTAAATAATAGTCCCACCCACCGACATTGTCAAGTAGAAAACTCCCCGTGTCGTGAAGACGGCGAGGAGTTCTCTTTTTCTCAATCGGCTGAGCAAAATAATTCTACATCCGATGACCCAAGTGAATGGAAATACTGGCCACCTGGTCCTTTTCTTTTGCATAAGAAAAATCCCCGCCATTTCTGACGGGGACTTTCCTTTTAGATTACGGCGTTTGTATTACACGCACATAAACAATACGACTGTTCTTGTAGTCGGTGAGTGGTTGGATGTGAGTTCCTCCAAAACCACGATTGGCATTTACTACTTTGCCATTACCAATGTAAATAGCAGAGTGATAAAAACCAGAGTAGCCTTTCCAAGCAAAGGCAACGATGTCTCCGACTTTCGGAGTCTTTACTCGTTGCCCCACATGGGCTTGCTTTGTAGCGGAGTGAGGAAGTTCCTTACCCAACTTTAGATAAGCCCAACGAACCATTCCAGAGCAATCCCACCCGTAGGGTGTAGAGCCAGCAAACACATAAGGTGTTTTACCAACTCTATTCTTCAAAGACTTTACGACTTTGATGATTCTTGCTTTGTTGCTGATTAGTTTTTTCTCGTGAGCAATCTGTTTTTCTATGAGAGTCATTTGTTTGACGCTATAGAAAAACAACTGCCTTGGGTCTTTTGCTACTTTTGGTTTGATACTCGTTTTTGATACAACGGCTATCATTCCATCGTTTGCCAACTCACCTGCTTTTGCTGAACTGCTTGTACAGCCAACTAGCGTAAGAGCGGTGATTATTGCTAGCAACCATTTCATTAGGCGACCTACCTTTCCTTGCGTTAGTACTTGGTCGTTGTTTGTCTTGGTTCTCCCAATACACTATTCAGTTATCCTACTATTTTACACCCGCAAAGGTGCTTTGTATGGGAAATAAGTCAGTTTAGACACTTGACTCAGGTGTTTCTCCTTTCGGAGATGGCTTAGCAGATAGTGAATCCGCCACAGTTCTCAAGGAACTCGGCAAACTCTTTAATGTCTTCAAGGTCTAGTTGGTAGTTGGTGTCCCAGTGGTCAGTCTTACCCTCACCTGAACAGCCATTACAGAATCCGTGTGTGCGACCAGTCAGTGATGCCATCTCAGGAGATAGTTCTCGCTCAGGCATCTTGTGCTCAACGCCAACTTCATCGGTACGAATACCAGTGCCTTTACACCACTCGCAAGTTGGTCGCTCAAGTTGGGCTAGTTCAGCATTACGCTCGGTGATGTAGCGTTCGGCATCTCCAGTAGCAAGTGATTCGCGAATCTGCTTTGCTAGTAGAAGAGCACCAGCCTCGTCTAGTCCATCACCATTGTTGTAGTGTCCCTCGACTGCGTTAGAAACCTCAAAGGTGTCTAGGCAGTAGTTCCACAGTGGTCGCCAACCCCATACATTACGGCGAAAGTATTCGCCAACAGGGATAGTCGGGTTCGTTCCAATAACATCCATTCCCATTTGGGTTCTCCTATTCGTTGATTTGAATGTGTCTATAGGTTATAGCGTACCTATGACATTATTGTTTGTCAAGTACATTACAAAAGATTCTTAGGAAATCTTCGCCCCACCACAGTTCTTCAGAAACTCGGCGAACTCTTGTAAATCAACCAGTTCTAGGTAGTAAGCACTTTCGGTGCTCTTATGCGTTCCTTTGCCGAAGCACCCATTGCACCAACCAAGCAGTCTTCCGTACTTATTAGCCAAGTCAGGTTCGAGGGTCACCTGGGGCATCCCTCTTTCCATTCCCAACTCATCAGTTCGGATGCCAGTTCCATCGCAGATTTCACATTTGACTTCTTCGAGGTTGGCTTGGTGCTTCTCAAACCCATCGGTGTATCGCTCGGCAACCCCAGATGCGATGTCATCAAACAACGCATCGGCAATCTTGCTTGCTTGCAGTTCAGTTAGTCGGTTTTTCTCAAACGGCTTCTCTAACTTCGGGTGGTTCTCTGAAATGTAATCCATCAGAGGCTTCCAGCCCCATGCATTCCTACCAAACTCTTCGCCCACTTGGTGCTTTGGCTTCAGTCCATGAACAGTTGTGCCCATCGGAGTTCCTTTCGTCGTTCTGTCTTCTGACTCAATAATAGGGTCTATTGTTTTTCCGTGTCAAGTTTGACTTTTGTTGTGTATCCAATTTTGTTTAGTGCGTCTTCGGTATCCACATAATAAATCTTCGCTAAGGCATTGCCCCAGTCAGCCTCGCTTCCCTCCCAATCATTACAGATGAACACAGATGTTTCTTCGTAGTTCGGTGTTGATACTGAAGATACAAGGACAACTTTCCCATCAAAGTCCCCACCCTCAAGCAAATAAAGAAAGGAAATCCTATTTTCTTCGGCATCGAGGAGTTTGAGAGGAGATGCAGTGTTCAGTTCAGGCATGGCTCAACAATAACAGAAGCAGAAGCAAAACCGCGATGAATGGAAAAACCTGCCGCCCAGGTCCTGGAAAAGCATAAAGAAAAACCCATGCTTCTTCAGCACGGGCTTTCTTTAGTTCTGGCTAATCAGCGACGACGCCTGTTGGATACTCTTGGAGCATAACTTCGGCTTGGGCGATGGCTTCCTTTAGGTCAAAGAAAGGTTCTGAGAAAAACTCGGTGTCTTTCACAGACCAGACCTCAAACCAAGGATTCATACTAACTGAGAATAGTTCTTCACTCTTCCCAGCCCACTCTTCCAGTTCTTTATCGGTAGTGATGCCAAACTTTTGTAGTGCGTCGGTGTATCTGATTATCTCTTGTGATTCATCTTCGGCACTCTTGACGATGATTCTCATCTCGCCATTTCGCACTACGAAGAAAGGATTTTCTTTGACTCCCCAAACTTCTTCGTGGTCATTTTCCCACACATAAAACTCAGGGGCTAACTTGTCGGCATTAGTCATTGTTCTTTCCTTTCCCCGCAGGGTGTCTTGCGACACTTGCGTCTAGTTCAGCAAGTAGTCGGTGTTGCTCAGCGATGTCGTTTGTGTCAGCAGGTTCAGTTGCCCCACACTCTTCGCACTTATTTAAGTTCTCGTAAGTCCAAAGATTCCAAGTGTGAAACTCGCACTCTTTATTAGTCATACTTCTTGTCCTGTTCTACTAGGTGTTCGATAATCTCGAACTTGCTGTTGATTAGTTCTGGGATAGCAACTTCTTCCGCGTCGCTCTCAACTTCAGAGGCTAGGACTTCCCACTCTTTATCGGATAGGGTTCTTCCAACCACTCGGTCAAAGTCGGCACGAGTCCAAGTCATTTGTATCTTGTTCTCCATTAGCCAATCTCCTCTACTTGAATGTCCCAACGCAGAGGGGTCAGGTCGAAACCATCTTCCTCGGCGATACGAGATACGGCTAGCATTGCTAGGTCGTAGTCGTCTGGGTTCTCGGTGTCGCTACTTATAGTTGTGGTGTAGGTAGCGTGGGCGGTGCTTAGTGAAACGCTGTATTGCTTAGTCATAGTTCTATCTCCTTTTTTGTATGACTCTTTGATGCTATAACCAACCTCAGACATTTAGCCTTGGTGAATTGCGAAACTAACTAATGGCTGGTAAGTAAGGTCGATACCTTGCTCTTCCTTGATTAGTGCGATAGCAACTCCTAGCAGATTTGCTTTGTCGGCGAAATCTACATTGGTCTTGTAGATGTTGTTCTTGGTGGTTAGTGAAACGAGGATTTGTTTCATTGTCTTTTCTCCTTTTGTCATTTTTGTAGTTTCCTACATAACTACTATAACACATTGTCAAGCATTTTTATCCCCAATTTAGAAAACTTTTTTTATTTCTTTTTCTGAGAATCGGTGTTCGTTGATGAGTCCCGCGAAGCAGAAACTATAACATAAAAAATTCCAGGCGGAAATCAAAAAACATACGGGAGCATGGAAAAACATAAGACCTAGAAAAAATCTAAAATAAAAAGAAATCCCGCATCCAAAGACGCGGGACTCTTTTTAGTTCGGTATTACTTCTTGTAGAAGATGACCCCAATTACACAGCCAATAGTTCCAGCAAGATAAGCCACGAACAATGCCCAGAGTGAATTGGTGTCCCCACCGAATACGATTGCCTCGGCAAGTTTGTCCCCAACCCGCAGGTTAGCGAAGAAACAAGCGAGTCCGAGTAGCACAAGAATAATTCTCATTACTTCACCCAGCCCAAGATAACTTGCTCGTCTTCTTTTGATAGAGGAAGAGTTTCGCCATCGTCGTCTGAACCACCTGTGAATACAACCTGACCCATGATGGCGTCGGTGTATCCAAAGACCTTAGTCCAGATGCGAGTTGCTGCGTAGTTGAGAGGCAGACCAATTAGTTTGCCCTCTTCGTTGCACCACATAGTAATAGTCGGTGATAGTTCTACCATCTGAACCCAACCACCAACTTCGCGTTGTAGGTTTTCTAGTTCCTTGTTGTTCTCGGCGATGTCGATTGCTTTAATCTGAACATCAACCCAAGCAGACTTGTCGTCTTCCTTGAGTTCGCTGTTTATAACCAATGCGTTCTTAGTCATTTTATCTCCTTGTAGCGTTGTCTTCACTACATTATCTATCTTAGGGGTCGCCTTCGACATTTGTCAAGTTTATTATCATAACTTTTTCGTTATCTTCGGTGTTTATCATTTCGTTATCTCCCTGATTAGCACTCTCCCGCTTCGAGTGCTAAACGGCGTTCTTATGCTTTTCCCCAGGCCCCAGGCTTCCAAAATACCCGGTTCCCTGTTTTTCCATGCCTCCCGCATTGCAAAAAAAAAAGAAAAACCAAACCCCGCACTATTTCTAGCACGGGGTCTGATTTTGATTAGTCGCGGAGATTACAACCAATCGGCAGAATCATCTTTGGCACTCTCGTTTAGTAGAGAGCCACAGACGAGGCAAGTCTTTTGGTCGGTAGGGTCTGCTGGTGAGTTAGCCTCGCAAGGCTCACACCAAAGCCACTTGACCTCAGGGTGATTCTTGTTGATGTAGTCGTAAACGGCACTCTGACCTTTCCGCGAATAAAGGTCCTCGCAGATTTCGTAAAGAGTCTTCGGCATTAGTCTTTCACCTCAACAATCTCTACTGACAATCCCTCAAAGACTTCGTTCATCTTTACATACCTGTCGATGTCCTCGCATACGAGGTTCTTCATGTAGTTGATGAGTTGCTCTTCGGTCTTGTCCATGTCCTCGAACATTTCGGCGTGCTCGCCATCTGGCTCAAAGTTGAACACGAGTCCTACTTTATAAACTTTCGGCATTAGTTATTCACCTCAAACTCAATCTCGCGGTGTGCTGGGAATAGGTCCGACAACTCAAATGTGCTTTCGAGGCTGTCGTATCCACCCAACTCTTCGTCAAGGAAGTCGGCGAAGTCTTCGGTGTAATCGGTCTCGGTAACAAGCCAGCAGTTATCGCCTAGGTAGTTGTCCTTGCTCATAGCGAGCCATTGCTTAGTGCCTCGCCATAAGAAGTGAACACTTCTGTCCCTGTCGTCTCCAGATACCTTTACAAGTTCTAGGTCTGGAACAGCGGAGAAGTTTCTTTCTGGTGCGTATAGGTTGTATTTCATCGGTGTCTCCTTAGATGAATAGTTGTTCGGTTAGTTCCATTACAAAGGCGAGGTCTCGCCCTGCTAGGTCTTCTTCAATGTCGGTGGAGTAGTCGTAAGTCCCATCGGCGTTAGCGTTGAAGATGTGAATTACATCTGACTCTCCATCCCACACAGCGAGGTCGCCATCGGAGTTCGAGCCTACGATTGCTCCCCAGTAAGTAATCAGGTCTGACGGAGTTAGTTTGGTGTGAGGAACTCCCCCCACTACTTTCTGTCCCGCGTCATTGTATTCGATTGTTAGTTCCATCGGTGTCTCCTTTCAAAAGACATTGTTATTATCGGTGTAGCCTCTGACATTTTATTTGAAACGATTGTCGATTCGCTTGTCGGTCCAGTAAAGCATTATCCAAACGGCACGGAAAAGTCCAACCTGATAGGTTAGGTTCTTCATTCTTTTCATCTTTGGGTTCTCCTTTCAAGAGATACTTGTATAGTAAATCATACCTACGACATCTTGTCAAGTTTATTTATAGCGGAGTTGGGTCGTAGCAATCTAGGCAGTAGCCAGTAAAGTCATTGACCCAGTAACGCTCGGCGTCGATAAGTGGATTGTCGGCGTCGATAATTTTTTCGCACTTAGGGCAGGTTTCGGTGTTGTTCTGGTTCAGTCCAACTAACCCAGCAACGATGTTGATGTTTGTGAAGTCAATCACTTTGGTCTCCTTTCAAGAGATACTTCTTATACTAAATCATACAACTAACTTTTTGTCAAGTTTATTCCCGAATAAGTTTTGCCATTTCCCAGATGACTTTTTCTGGCACGGGATTCTCTCGCATTGCGTTTCGGCGAAGACACTCTTCAATCGGAACAGCCAAGAAAGAGTTGTCCAACTCAAACTCGGCGTCGCACTTTTCGGCAAGACTTTTTAGTGAGTCCAAAGTTCTTCGCCCAAGGTTCGTGTTATCAACGATGACCAACTGATACCCAAGTCGGAATGCGTTGCGAATAATTTCCGCACGAATCTTTCCTAACAACTGAGAAGCCTTTGGGTCGCCTGGGGTAAAGGTTCTTCCATGCAACATTAGACTTAGTTCGTCGTTGTTGATACGCAAGGCTGTTCCTTCCTCGGCGAAAGCGAGGAGTTCCTTTGCATGAGTCGATTTGCCTGAAGCCGGGAGTCCCTGAAGCACTAATAGTTTTTTCATAATCCCAGCATACGAAGTGATGAGGAGAAAGTCAAGCCCAATAGCCAACCTCCGGGCATGGAAACTCTGGCCACCTGGTTCTCGTCATGAGTTTTGCTTCTCGAACACTTGTTCGACCTGATGAGGAATCTGTAAAGAAATCGCAAAAAACTATACACATTGGTCAAACCTGTAAAGAAAGACGCAAACCTTTTACATAAAAACTTGACAAATGCAGAGAAGCGTGATGACCTGGCTGAGTTATTACATAAAAAGAGATGCGTGCGCCACCAGGTCGTGCAAACTTCCATTCAACCTTCTTCCTAAAAAAAATCTGATGCGAAAGATTTTCGCTCATGAAGCAAAGCATCTGCTTTCCTTATGTTTTTATTTGCAGAGGACCTGGAAAAAAACGCTTCCTCGTCAGAAAAACTTGACAAACAAGAAAGATTATGTGTCCCAGCAAAGATGGCTGAACTAATAAAAACCGAGGCGCATGGAAAAACTCGCCGCCTGTTTCCTTCCTCTGCATTTTCCAGAAAAAAGTTCCCACATACTTTCCTCAGAAAGTCAAGTTTGACGAGGAAGTGCCCCACTCTTCAGGTTTTCGACCCAGAAAGGCTCTGCAAAGCCCCTCTTTAGCGAGGATACGACGCACATTTCCTCAGAAGAACGCATTTTTCCTCAGAAGTTCAGAAGTTTTTAAAAATCCTGATGCGTGCATAAAAGTCAAGTCCTTAAATTTTCCATGCGTCTTCCTCAGCAGGAAAACTCTTTCTTTTTACAAAAACGAGGAAAAAACAGCAACCTGGTTTGATTTCTACATAATTTCTGCTTCTTGTCAAGTCATCTCCCCCTCATTTTCGCTTCTTTCCAGCCTTTTATGCTTTTGATGAGCCTTCTTATGCTTTTACGCACCTTCCACTGCATCTGCTTCCATCTACGATTTCTTCTAAAAAAGAGCCACCGTCAATGTTTTTCACGCCTACATACATACCACTCCAAAAACACTCACCGTCAATACTTAATAGGCTTGCCGTTATACAAATGAAAGGCGAGCCGTTTGAGCAAGCCGTCACACCTAAAAAGAGCGAGCCGTTGGCACTAACCGTTTCCCCATACAAGCCAGCCGTCAAACCCCAGCCGTCGCTCACCACGAACCGTGTTCCGTGCCAGCCGTCAAGGTAAAAGAAAAACCCTTGCCGTTTCCAGCAAGGGCTTTCCAATGGTGAGCCGTGTTGTCTATACCTTGGTGATACAGACAGGTCCGATGCCTTGAGCAACGGAACGAGCATCGGTGAGGAACTTACCGCACACAACGCAGAAACCGTATTCCACGCCGAAAGCCTTAGCCTCTTCGACGGTCATACGCATCTCGGCGGTGAGGTGGCGCATTGCCCCAGCCTCGAACTCGAACTTGCGCTCGGCGACATCGAGGTGCTTGGCGTAAAGACGACCAGTCTCCCGTGATGCCTGAACCTTGTAGATGATGCCCGCGTTGTCGCGATACATACCCTCAAGAACAGGGAAGTCGGCGCGAACACCAGCAACACGCTTTGGGGCGTTGATGAGAGTTCCAATGAACTCTGAGGCTTGCTTTGAGGAAAGCCCCGCGAACTCGACTACGAGCGAGTTGTCGCGCTCAGCGAGTAGTGATTGTAAGAACGAGACTTGACGCTCGCTCGCAGGTGTGATGTTGGTCATTTGTATCATCTCCTAAAGTAAAAGTTCCAACAAGATAAAGTATACGACAACGCCCTGACATTTGTCAAGGCGTGTCGCAAAACTTTTTTACTTCTTTACGCTCTGTCCCTCTGACTCAGCGAAACGCCAGACGACAGGTAGGAACACCCAGAACAGCATCCAAACAATGCTGATGATAGGGAAGTTAGCAACAGGGTCTCGCCACGAACCAACAGGTCCTGTGCCTAGCATTACCAGCAACGCGTATGCGACAAAGTATCCCGCGAGCGCGACAGGTAGCGTTAGCAAACCAGCAAAGAATCTACGAACTACGAACTTAGTTTTCATTTCAATCTCCAATCGAAAGCGTGAGTCAATCAACCCACATAACCAACGATAGTGGATACAAATCTTTTGTCAAGCATTTCAGCAAAACTTTTTTGAAAAGAAATCAGACGAGGGCGTCAGCCTGGGTAGTGTGTTTTTCCATTCGCCGGGACACTAACCAGAGCGCATGGAAAAAGCGATACCCCGCCAAAAAATCCAGATAAAAAAATACACCCCAATTTCTTGGGGTGCATTTCAGTTTTATTCGAGATTAAAGATTTCTTCGAGTTCAGCAATCTCAACTTTGCGATTCTCTTTGCTCAACATCTTGTGGGCAATCAGAACCTTTTTGATTTTCTTATCGAACTTCTTTGGGATTATCTTGCCACTCTCTTTTGCGATTTTTTCAATCTGGTGGCTCGCGTGAATAATCTCTGCGAGAATCTCCAAGGTGTAGTCGATAACTTCTCTGTCGAGTTCTAGTTTTCTTTTTGGCACTTTGTCTCCTATGTAGTTGTGTAGGCAGTTTTGGGACTTGCCTAGGTCGCAGGGTCTGCTAGTCGCAGAAAGGCACGAGTTGAGCCTTTATGTGAAGGTCGCTGTCTTTGTTGTATTCAGCAACAAAAGCAACTGACTCTTCAAAGGTGCTGAACGAAACAATTTTGCGTGTAAACAAAATGCTGTCGTAGATAGCAACATCAAAAGTCATAGCCACCACCCCCTTTCATTTGTCGAAGTGTCATTCCCTATTCAGTTGTCTAATAAAGATAACACACTGGACATACTTTTTATTCCCCATACACAAGAATTGCCAAATTATTTTGTTTGCTCAGAGCGAACACGATTTGATGACCAGATGACAAAAATAAGAGCATAAGAAAGTTTGACTCGAAACCTGGAAATCCTGGAAAACCTAGAAATCTAAAAAACAAAAAACGAAAAAAGTCAAGTCCTATGTTTTTCCATGCACGCATCTTGCGAAAAACTTTGCCTCAGACGCGAAGAACTTTCTTCCTCGCAATGTGGGTTGTCCCCTCTGCATCTTTTCTTTTATCTCTTATGCTTTTCAAGCCTTCCTCTTCAGCCCTCTGCATCTTTTCCTTTCTCCTCTTCGCATCTGCATGGAAATACTGGCTACCCTCTATTTTTCTTCCTCAGCCTCTTACGCTTTTTCCCTCTTCCACATCTCCTCAGGTGCTTACCGTTGGCATTTACCCACCTCTCCTATAAACACGACCCGTCAATCTCCTCAGGGCTTATCCGTTAGGGCATAAACATTTAGACATTGAG
>Ga0247722_10001470_pt1 | contig 12984 bp, 16 predicted proteins | sample MSEWelMarce3H_FC_FD_189094 | JGI IMG/M metagenome (GOLD analysis project Ga0247722, IMG submission 189094) | Subsurface sediment microbial communities from gas well in West Virginia, United States - MSEEL Well Study Marcellus 3H_FC | ecosystem: Environmental > Terrestrial > Deep subsurface >... | reverse complement strand
GGGCGTGAGGGGATTAATTTAAGCAGCGCGGATGCGCTAGTGTTTTTTAATATTGATTTCTCCGCGACAAGTTATTGGCAAGCGCGCGCGCGGTTGCAAACAAAAGACCGCGAGAAAGAAGCTCAGATATATTGGATATTTTCCGAGGGTGGGATTGAAGATAAGATATACAAAGCGGTATGCGAAAAGAAGGATTATACATTGAGCCATTTTGTTAAAGACTTTGAAGTAAAGTAATTCTTGAATGGATTGATATTTAAGATAAATAAAAACATGAAAAATTTATTTACAAAATTTAAAAAAAATAAGTTTAATCGATTAAATACAACTTATTTAAATAGAGGAAGATATCGAAGGTTTTGTTATTCATTTTTTAGAATGTTAGGAAAGCCTCATTGCACTGTAGAATATTTAAAGACTTTATAACAACGGCAACGGAATGCGGTCTATTCGGGGCTTGATTTAAAACTGTGGTTAGTAGTAAAAAAGCCTTGAATATGTGGGTTCGATTCCCTACGTTGCCCAATAATATTTGTTTTATAACAAAATTGTTATTACATTCGTCATTCATCATTAAAACAAAAACACATGAAAGCAAAACTAACGGACATTAAATGCGATTATTTGCCGCATCATCTAGGCTTATCTAACGACCTAGAAATTTACGATTTTACAATGAAAGCCGATGACAATGAAATTGGATGGAGCGAAAATGGTTTGGATTACATCCGATTTACTATCAATTGGCGCGTAGATAAAAACGACATTACTATTGGTGACGAATTGCGTTTAACTAATAATTACAACGGTTATGAATGCGGTAATTATATCGATGGAGCATTTATGATATACACCAAAACAACCGACAATGATTTTGAAATATCATTCCCCGAAAGTGTTGAAAGCACCGCGTTTGAGGTGAATGTTAATTTTTTGGATAATACAATTGAGGTGATATGAGAGAATCAGAACTACAAACAAAGATTAAAGACAAACTAACAAAATCGGGATGGCTAGTCATAAAGCTAGAAAAAACATCATGGAACGGCATCCCCGATCTTATGTGCATCCGCAAAGGGAACGTAATATTTTTGGAGGTTAAGACCGAAAAGGGTATCATTGCGCCCTTGCAAGAACATCGCATAAAGGTACTTAATGAAGTCGGGTGCTTTGCTCGGGTAGTCCGGAGCGTGGACGATATAGAGGTTTTTACTTATAAAAATATATAATATGCCAACAAGCGAAGTTTATAATATGGATTGTATGGAGGGGATGGCGAAATACCCTGACAAGTATTTTGAGTTGGCTATTGTTGATCCGCCGTATGGGATTAGTGTTAATAAAATGACTCTTGGAAGTGGTAAGTATAAGTCTCAAAAAACATGGGATTTATCAACGCCGCCACAAGAATATTTTAATGAATTATTTAGAATATCAAAAAATCAAATAATTTGGGGGGGCAAATTATATGATTGATAAAATAAAAAATCCAAGCATGGGTTGGATATATTGGGATAAGGAAAATGGAACCTCAGACTTTTCTGATGGCGAACTTGCTTACACATCTTTTAATAGAGCTTTAAGATCAATTAAAAGACATTTATCAAAAGATAATTCTAAAAGATTTCATCCAACGCAAAAACATATATATCTTTACAAATGGCTTTTAACTAATTACGCAAAGCCTGGCGACAAGATCATTGACACCCACCTCGGTTCCGGTAGCTCCAGGATTGCATGCTACGATATGGGTTTTAATTTCGTTGGTTATGAGCTTGACAAAGATTACTTTGAGGCCCAAGATAAAAGATTTAATGATTTTAAAATGCAACAAAAACTTTTTTAACATGAATTATTTAAAACAAGGAATTAACACCATCGCGGTCAACAAAAATAAACAAGCCATTTTCCCTTGGAAGCGATATCAAACGGAAATGATAACCGATGCTGACCTGGCTGCTCAAATGAATGACTACCGCGCAAAAGGCGTGGCGGTTATTTGTGGGGCGATATCCGGAGGGCTTGAGGTTATCGACATCGATACTAAATACGAAACATATCCCCTTTGGGATGCCATCAAAGCCAAGATACCGGCCGCCATTTATGACAAGTTGCACATAGTACAAACTAGATCAAAGGGATATCATTTATACTATCGATGCGAAGAGATTGAAGGGAATCAAAAGCTAGCGCAACGCCCCCCGACTGAAGCGGAAACGCAAAGCAATCCTCAAATAAAGTCCTATTGCATTATTGAAACAAGGGGCGAGGCTGGCTATGTAGTGGCCCCGCCGTCCGATGGATATACAATAGAGCAAGAAGGTATCAACGTTATAACAATAGACGAAAGAACGGCCTTGTTTGAGCTTATGCGGTCGTTCAATGAAATAGTAGTTGAGGTTCCAATTGAGGCGCATAATAGACCTAGCTCAAAGGAATACGGCCTATCGCCTTTTGAGGATTATAACCGACGCGGTGACATCGTAGAGATGCTTGAGCGCAACGGATGGAAAAAAGTTAAGAACGGGGGTGATAGAGTTTATTTTCTAAGGCCTGGCGGTACGTCCGAACAAAGCGGGAATTACCATAAAGGGCTTAACTTGTTTACTGTGTTCTCGGTTAACACTCCATTTGAGGTTTTGAAAGGATATCGACCGGCCGCGGTTTTTACTATCCTAGAGCATGACGGCGATTACAAAGCATCCGCTCGGGCTTTGCTATCAATGGGGTACGGCGAAAAAAAAACTTCTATCCCGTACAACATCCAAAAAAAGCTAATTGAAAAAAAGGATGAGGGCGCATCAACTGCCGAGCTACTCAAAATATTAGTTAAAGACTATGACAAAGAGGTTGATGAAGCTCAACGCATTGTTAAAGAGATTGAGCAAAGCGGAGGTGAAACCATTGAAGCCTTTTGGGATAAGGATAAAAAAACGGGGGAACTACATATAAACCGATACAAATTGCAAGTATTCCTTACTAAACAAGGCGGTTTCAGGCTTTACTTTTATGGCAATCAAGGCACTTCGTATAGGCTCATAAGGTTGCAGGACGGATTTGTTGAGGAAAGTTCAACCGAACAAGTGAAGAAGTTTATTAAGCAATACATTGATACGCTACCCGATGAATTCGATGGCGGCAAAAACCCTCAAGACCTTTTGGAGGTTATTTACCGCGGGGCCAATGTGTTTTTCTCGGAGGGTTACTTTGAATTCTTTGAGCGGGCCAACATTGACTTTTTACAAGACACGCCCGATAAAGCATATTTCCCATTTAAGAACGGCATTGTTGAGGTTTGTAAGGATGCTATTGTTTTAAAGACTTACGGCGAACTTAATAAGTACGTATGGCGTTCCCAGGTCATTGATAGGCACATCATTGTTGATCCATCAACGGATATTTCTTTTATCCAATACGCTAAATTTATTGAACTTATAAGCGGGGATAAAGAGAAATACAATTATGCCGTATCATTGATAGGGTATTTACTTCATCAATATAAAGACCCATCAAGGCCATTTGCGGTTATACTAGCCGAAGAGAATGATAATGAAGAGAAAGGAGGTGGAACTGGAAAAGGAATATTTATAAAGGCGTTGAGCTATATTGTTAATACAATCCGTGTTGATGGAAAGAACTTTAAAATAGATAAGAACTTTGCCTTTCAGCGCGTAGACCTGGATACTAGGATAGTCGCCATTGAGGATACACGTAAGAAAGTAGACTTCGAAGGGTTTTATAGTATTATAACGGAAGGCATAACTGTAGAAAAAAAGAACAAAGACGAGTTATTTATACCATATAAAGACTCGCCAAAGATCATGTTTACTACGAATTATAGCATTTCACAGACCGGCGCGCACTCAAAACGTAGGCAAAGAGTGTTGGAATTTGCCCCTCATTTTAGTGATAAGCATACGCCCGAGGATGAATTCGGGAACAAATTATTCGACGGATGGGCCGACGATGAATGGAATAGGTTTTTTAATTTTATGTTTTTGGCTGTAAATGACTACCTAGATAATGGATTAATCAACATCCCTTTTAGTAATAACATGGCTAAAAAGTCAATCCGTAATCAATTCGGTGAGGAGTTTTTGGAGTGGTTTTTGGAGGCTATCACGGAGGGTGAATGGGTGGCAATGGATGCCCTACATTTGGACTTTTTAAACACCTACGGAATGGACAAAAAAGAGTACTCTAGGAACCGATTTACACGTGCAATTAAATGTGGAACAGAGCTTTTAAATGTGGAACATAAATTACAAAAAGGGGCAGTTGAGAGGGGAAAAATCGCAATTAAGTTTAAAAATGATACAAAACTTCCTTTCTAAAATTAATTATACAACAAAAATAGTAAGAAATTGCGTTTTTTGTTCCACTTGTTCCACATTGTTCCACTTTGTTTTTTTAAATGTGGAACACATAACTAAATCAAAATCAATTAATTAGATGCCTTGTTCCACTTGTTCCACTTTTTTTAATATATTTGGCTAACAAGTATATATTTAGATAGAAAAGAGAGGTGTGGGGGAGGTAAGAAAACACATAGAACATGAAAACACAACACATATTTGAGGCAGTAGAAATGGTCACAAAAGTTGACCAAAAAAGCATCACGGGAAAGGACAGATTTAAGGCAATTGTTTTTGCTCGGCATTTGTTTTGTTACACTTGTAAAGAGCATACCGATTTGACGTTAATGCAAATCGGGAATTTTATTAATCGTCATCACTCGACGGTCATTAGTTCACTTGGGTTAATATCAGACATGATTTATATCGATGACGAGGTGACAAAAGATTGTTTAAATAAAATTAATACATACTTAAAAGAGAAATTTAAAAAAGACAGACGTATGGAAATAATTTTGCCATATAACGCGGATATCGAAAAAATCAATTTATATTTGAAAAATGAGCATCAAGCAAAATGTGTAAAGACTACATAAAAGATATTTACTTATCACCGCAGATAGATGCACTTATCAAGAGTGTACGCCCTGAGCATTTGCAAGACGATCTACGGCAGGAAATGGCACTTGCCTTACTAAGTATTGACTGCGAAAAGATAAGCGAAATTTGGGCCTCTAATGGCTTAATAGGATTTACGATTAAGATTATTACAAATATGGCATTTAGCTCAACAAGTCCGTTTTATAAAAAGTTTAGAAAAAACGAGTATCAAAATGCTATTTTATATCTAAGAAGTCTAGTAACTTTGCCGGAATTAGATCACAAACTAGCGAAAATTGCTAGCGAAAGATTGATTGAAAAGTATGGAGAGGATGAATTGCAGGCTCATGAATCGATACTATTCAACAAATATGTGGATTTAAGATCATGTAAAAAGGTGGCCGAATTTTATAATATACCCGAGAAACACGTTAAAGACGTAATTAAAAAAACTAAACAAGAATTAAAAAGCCTATGTATATCACAATTTTAGCAGCGTTTTTATTTGCTTATTACACGATTAATGTAGCTAAGATACTTTACCGTATAAAAAAAGTATGGGGCATTCCGTTCGAGAAAAGGTACAAGCCATTCGATTGCGTTACTTGTCTTAGCGTTTGGACGGCTTTATTACTTTGGTTTTTGCCAATTGAGGTGAGCCAATTTTTAACAGTTATCTTTGGAGCTGGATTTTTAGGACATAAAATAAATAAATAAAACATGGATCCAATAATTTTACCCATCCTTTGTCATACTGACGATACAATCTTGATGAAAGATTTAGGAATCGAAAATAAGATTGACGATTACAACGTGGCCGAGTTCGTCTTTTTTAAAATCGATTTTGCTTGCCGGTCTACTAAGTTTGGCCGTGACTTGACGGAAATAAACGTAGGAGATAGCAGCTTTATTGCGGATTTGCCCTTTGACGAATTTATAGAAGTTATCAATGAGTAAAGAAATAATACAAGTACTTGGGTTATCTAGTAAGATAAGCGGTTGCGGATGGCATCGAGTGTTGTTGCCGTTGGCATACTTGCCGGATAGCTTTAACCATGTATGTAACATTGTGACGGAAGAGATATTGAAAGAACGTAATTTCGATATAATGCTTTACAATCGGTTTAGTCCTTATGATGAAGATTGGAATACGGCAAAGGAAAGCGGAATGAAAATAGTTATGGATTTGGATGACGATTGGGATTTGCCGTTTAATCATCCGATTTACCATTTTTACGAGAAGCACCGCGAAAGGGTATTGAACAATATATCCCAGGCCGATATGGTTACGTGTACCAATCAAAGGCTAGCGGATAAGATAAGTAAGCTACATAAAAACGTAGTTATCTTGCCAAACTGTATTCCACTTGGGGAGCATCAATATACCGAGCATCGGGAGCCAAGCGATAAGCTACGGATATTTTGGGCGGGAGGTTCGACGCATCAAGCGGATATTAAAATCATTTCAAACCCCATCAAGCGGTTGAACGTATATAGTAATATCGAAATGGTATTGGGTGGCTATACGGACACGGACGAACTAAGTAAATACGTTTGGGATCAAATAGCTCATTTATTTACTCATGGCGGTAGGCTACCCAATAGAAAGCTAAACGGGGTATTGCCAAACGAATATATGGCCCATTACGAACACGCTGATATTATGCTTATACCTTTGGAACAAAGCAATTGGCATGCCTGCAAATCAAACCTCAAGATACTTGAGGCGGCTAGTAAGCGGATACCTTGTATCGTTTCCAATGTAGAGCCTTATTCTATTGACAAAGAAGCTCCGGTATTATTTGTTAATAATCAACGCGATTGGATTAAACACATTACATTTTTAATTAATAACCCAACCGAGCGGGAAAGGCTTGGAAATGAATTATATGAGTGGGCGAAAACGAAATACAACTATAAAGAAATTGGTAAAGCAAGACGCGAAGCCTTTGGAAGTCTTCTCGATTGAGGAGCCGGCGCATATTCAAACGCTTAGAAAGCATCAGCACCATTACGACCTATTCATAAGGTCGGGCGAATTGGTTAACTTTAACCATGATATTCAAGCCGAATTGCTAGAGGTGTTGAGATTGAAACGACCTGGCCATGAATACAACCGTAGGTGTGACGCTTGCGTTTGCGAGTTCCTAGTTTTGGTATATCGTGACTATAAAGCGGAACTAGGGGCCTAGTTTTTATATCTATATATGATGACACGCGAACACGTAACAAGAAAATTCAGAGAAATAAACATGGAAGACTTTGTAAAATTAGTTAACGACTATTGCGATTATTGCATAAATAGCACAAAAGAAGTAGCCACCGGATCAGGTAAGATAGTACAAGTAAGGGAACGACATTTACCCACTACTAATTACTTTCTATACCATTGGTTGAGAATCCATCATTTTGAATTTTATAGCAAAATGAACGTTTGGAATATCAAACAAGACCCTACGCATCCATACCATGCCGTCATTATGGAAACGGATGACAAGTTCAAGGCATTGGCTACCGATATAGTGGCGAACGAGGGCAAAGGTATTTTCTACGCTAAGAATGCATTAGGCATGACCGATAGAGCGCAGACCGAAAACACGAATATCGACACGATTACGATTAAATATGAATCTTGATATAAAACTACCCAAACCGCACGCCAAACAATTAGAAGTCATTAAGTCAGAATCAAGATTTAAGGTCATGATGGCGGGGCGTAGGTTCGGAAAATCGGTAATATCGCAAAACATATCTATTGAGTGCGCTTTAAAGCGTCAAAGCGTGGCATACATTACGCCTACGTATCAGCTAGGTAAGATGTTTTTTAAGGAGATATGTAAGCAGTTGCCCGAAAAGGTATATCGAAAAAACGAAACGGATTTACTCATTGACTTTGTGACGGGTGGCAATATTCGCTTTTATACCGGTGAGAGGCTTGATGCTATGCGGGGGACGAAGTACCATTTAGTAATCATTGATGAAGCTAGTTACATACCAAACCTTGAGGACGGGTGGAATAATTCTATAAGACCTACGCTAACGGATTATAAAGGTAAGGCCATATTTCTAAGCACGCCGAGGGGAAAAAACTACTTTTACTCATTATTTATGAGGGGCGGTGAGCCGGGGTGGGAATCATTCAAGTTCACTACATACGACAATCCACATATTGACCCAAGCGAAGTGGACGCGGCGCGGGCGCAGTTGCCATCCGTTGTGTTTAATCAAGAGTATATGGCCGACCCAATGGAAAACGCAGCCAATCCGTTTGGTAGTGAATTCATTACGGCCTGCACTCGCGAGGTTAAAGGCACGGCGGCATATTATGGGATTGACCTAGCAAAGTCGGTGGATTGGACGGTGATTGTGGGGATGGACAAAAACGGGGCCGTTGTTTATTATGACCGGTTTCAAAAGGATTGGATGCAGACTAAGGAAACGATTTTAAGGCTACCCAAAAACTTGCCTATTGTCATTGATAGTACCGGCGTAGGTGATGCCATTGTCGAGGAGCTTCAAAAGAAGTTTACGCAAATGCATGGGTTTAAGTTCACGTCAGTTAGTAAACAACAACTTTTGGAAAGCCTATCCAACGCAATACAAACAAAATCAATTAGTTATCCCGATGGGCCAATACGTCAAGAGCTTGAAGTATTTGAGTACACATTTACCGCGACGGGTGTGAGGTACTCAGCACCGCAAGGGTTTCATGACGATTGCGTAATTGCTTTAGCCTTAGCCAATAAATGCCGATTAGATCATAAGCTAGTCGGTAGGTACCATGTAATCTAAAATTATATCTATATATGATGAAGTTAACGATTGACAAATTCCAAAAGCTACAAGCCATCGCGGCCATTGAAACCGACGAGATAGAAAAGGCGAGCCGCCTGGTTCAAGTTCTTTTGGATAAGTCACCCGAGGAGATTAACGAAATGCACGTAAAAGACTTTACGATGCTATGCGATAAGCTCAAATCATTATTTGACATAACCATTGACGCTGCCACTATGGCAAAGCCTAAGGATATAATCAAAGCCAATGGCAAAACATATCGGGTTAATTATGAGTTAAAGAAGCCATTTAATACGGGCCGTTACATTGAGGTATTGACATTTAGCAAAGGCGATCCTATTACGAATATGCATAATATCTTAGCGTCTATTTGCGTACCTACTAAATGGAGTTGGACAAAGTTTAAATACATTGATGCGCCTTACGATACGATTAGGCATGAAGACTACGCCGATGACCTAAAACAGGCCGATTTTAAACATGGTTATCATGCAATGGTTTTTTTTTATCTATTCTTAATGCATTCAACGGGGGATTCAAGTCTTTATTTGGAGGAGAAACTGACGGAAATGATGGTGCAGGATCGAAAGATTATAGCATTGAAAAGCATTTTTCCGATTCTTTCGGGTGGATTTACAACGCAAAACAAGTGAGCGAGTTTGAGGCAATACCGTTGGATAGTGTTTACGATTTGCCGGTGGTTCAGTTTTTGAATGATTTAATGTACTTAAAAAATAAAAGAGAGCTAGATGAGCATCAATATAGGGAAAGCGCAAAGAAAGGCGCTTAGTGATTTGGAGGGATTTGCTAGTGGCGATATTGCAGAGTTCGGCGTAGTGGCCGGAGTGCTAGAGCAATATGGGGCATTGTTGCAAGAAAACATCGCGAAATTTGCGGATGAAAAGAAAGTAACGGCAAGCGGTGAGCTTTTGAAGTCAATGGCTAGTGAAATTGAACGGGGCAAAGGTTATGAGGTTTTTAGGTTAAGGATGCTCGATTATTACGACTATCCCAACGAGGGTGTGAAGGGTGTTGATTCGGACAGAAACGCACCGAATTCGCCTTATCAATACAAGACCTATGGAATGCCTAAGAGCGGCATTGATAGTCTTAAAAGGTATATAACAAGCGGAAGGGCTAAGATTTCATCGGTGAGAAGGGATGTTGCGCTAGGGATAGGACTAGAGAAAAAAGGATTGAGGAGCGGAAGTAAAAAAACGCTATTAGATAAACAAGCCAACACAATGGCTTACATGATTAAGAAGTACGGCATCAAAGCGACGCAATATTTTAATCTAGCTTTTGAGGAAACGTTTAAGGATTTTGAGGTAGTGATGACCGAATCGGTGGGGGCAGACATAGTTTTAACATTTGAAAGCATAAAGAAAAAATAAATGGCAATTACAAATTTGGCTTACCCTAGTGGAGAGCCTACTGTTCAGGATACACTATGGCACGTGTTTAGTTCAAACCTAACGGGGCAGACTAACTTCAAATACGTAGTTGATATATTCGTTGGAGGTGTGCAACAAGTTCGCGTCAAGTTATTCCCCGAGCCATCAAATGGCAAGGCGTATTTTGATGCGGGGCCTATTGTTCGCAATACTATGACCTACGAATGGCTAACGCCAAAGGAAGAGGTTTTAGTAAGTGAGCCAAACGCGAGCGGTCAAATAGGCCAAACCTATCAATATCAAATTGGTGAGGAATATACTGGAACTACTTACGCAAACCTAGCGAGTGGAAACGTGACGGCTTATAATTGGAGCGCGCCATTATTCAAACGTAAAGTAAGTGACACTAGTACTTATACTGAATTACTTTTTACTAATAGACCTAAAAATATTAAAGCTAGTTTAGGCGATAATATTTATGTGGGGGCAAAAAATATTAATACATTTATATTTAATACATACGACCAAAACAATAACTATGTGACGGGCATCCCGGTTGCATTAGGTGGAACAAAGTCTTATGCTCAACTTAATATCGGATCGGTTGCGCTTAACAAGGTTGCAAACGTTATAAGCGATTCAACAAAATTTTATAAGATACCCATTGAGCAATCGATATATTATAACCGCGTCATTGCGGATGGAGGAATATGCGAAAGTCTTACTTGTTTTGAATCTGCTTTAAATGCGCTCGGCGAGTCAGATGCATGGCAAGTTGATTTAAATTGCAACCCTAAGTATCAATCCTATAATTTGCATTTTCTTAATTATTTAGGCGTTTACGATACGGCGAAATTTGATTTGGCAAGTAGGTTGACAATGGAGGTAAGCCGAAAAGGATTCGAGAAACGCGATTATTCTTTTGGTAGTAATTCGGTTGGATATTATGACGCAAACAAAAAATATGTTTCATCGAGCATTAATTATCTCAATCAAAAAGATCATACATATAAGTTAACTATGGACGCTCCGACCGATGCGGAGTATGAATGGTTAGATGAATTGATAGGTAGTCCGCAAATATATATGGAAATCGAAGGGTATTATTATCCAGTGAGCTTGAAAGGTAATAACTATGAATATAGTAAATATGTAAATAATAGGCTACGAGTTTTCGAGGTGGATGTTGAACTTAATCAAACGAGATATTCTCAATTAAGATAATATGACGCGAATATTTATAGAAAATAACGAACTAGATATATCTAAAGGGTTATCGAATGAAATAACTTATTCTATTGATGACATCAAAAAGATTGATAGTAAAACTACGTCATATAGCAAAACGATTGTATTGCCTGGGACGGCAAACAATAACAGACTATTGGGCAATATCTTTCAATTCAATAACGCTAACTTAACCAATGAGGCCGCCCCTAATGTACTTTATAACTTCGACGCATCCATAACGGCGGTAGCTAGAATTGAAGTTGATGGATTGCAAATTATAAAGGGTGTATTTAGATTGTTGGAAGTTATCGAAGTCAACGGAAACATAGAATATGAGTGTGCCATCTTTGGTGAGCTTGGCGGATTTGTTTCCGCATTGGGGAATAAAAAGATTGAAAGCCTTGACTTCTCGGCTTACAACATTTTATGGACTTGGGAAAACATTGTTGCATCATGGGATAATATAAACGGATCGGGAGCATATTTGCCGTTAATTGAATACAATCAAGAAACGCCGAATTATATTGATTTTCATTTTAGAGCATTTAGACCGTCTTTTTTTGTTAAAGAAATATTAGAAAAAATTATATCTAGTTCGGGTTATACTTGGGATTTTCCATTAATAGATACTACATTTTTTAAAAGATTAGTAATCCCTAACAATCAATTAGATATAACTAAGTTAACAAATACACTCGGCGAATTTAGGGCAACTTCGGGAACGTATAATAACATTACAAGAATTCCAATCACATCAATAACTTCAGGAAACTTTACAATTTCAGGGGGAAACACATTAACATACGGAGGGGTATCAGCTATTGTTTCAGATATTTATTGGCAATTAGGAGGCGCAATAAATACAGTAACATCAACGCCACAAACGGTTGATTTGACTTTATGGAAAAATGGAGTTGTATTGAGTAACAAACCTATTGTAGTCAATTCGGTTCCGACTTCATTTTCATTTACAGTTAATTTATCAAATATAACTATAAGCCCTAGTGATATTATTTACATGGGTGTTGATACAGACATAACACAAATAAGGATAAGCAATGGTACTTTAAAATTTACAACTTTAACGCCCACAAGAATACCGGTAGACTATAATGAAACTATCGCTATGAATGATTGTTTACCATTAGGTATATTTCAACGTGACTTTTTTACATCCATTATGAAGATGTTTAACCTAATGGTTACAGAAGATAAGTATAGGGAAAAACATTTGGTTATAAAACCATATAAGGATTTTTATAATGGAACGGCTTTGGATTGGAGCGATAAGTTAGATAGGAAAAAAACGATTAAGATAAAACCAATGAGCGAGATTAACGCTCGTTATTATAATTTTAAATACAAGCAAGATGTTGATTTCTATAACGAAAACTATTTTAAGAAATTTAATGAGGGATATGGCGATAGGCTTTACGATAATAACCTCGACTTTGCGAAAGATACTGAAGTAAACGAATTGATTTTTGCATCAACAATATTGTATAAGAATACCGCAAATGATAAGGTTTATTCAGTAATTTTCAAACGCTCAAACGATAATGCCGCACGCGATAATATGGCCTCCATTATCCGTATTATGCAAGCTCAAA
>Ga0247722_10001469_pt1 | contig 12988 bp, 9 predicted proteins | sample MSEWelMarce3H_FC_FD_189094 | JGI IMG/M metagenome (GOLD analysis project Ga0247722, IMG submission 189094) | Subsurface sediment microbial communities from gas well in West Virginia, United States - MSEEL Well Study Marcellus 3H_FC | ecosystem: Environmental > Terrestrial > Deep subsurface >... | reverse complement strand
GAGCTTAGGCAACACGCCAAATATAGTTATTTTTGTTATATATTTGCTCAAGAGTCTAACTTCTTTGGCTTTTAATGTCGATTATGGCGAAAAGTTATTCTATTTTCTTGACAAAACTCATACCCTCACCTAAATTAGTGTACAAATGTTCACTGAAAAGAGCCAGGGCCATGACTGATACTACCGAACCGAGCAGCGTTGTTGCTTCTAAATATAGCCAAACCTTTCAAAACGTCAGTGCGGTAGTGCATGTTGCCATGCGTAGCGCACAAGAATTAACGCATTTAGTCGCCGAAATGCACAGCACAATTACTTATTTGCCTTCGCCTCTTAATAAAGAGCATAAACCTAATGCCCGTTTTGCACCGTTTCCGTATCGGATTGTTGCTGGCAGCTTTGCCTTAATTGCCAAACTGAGCAAAATGTTTACCGCTCATCAAACCGAGTTTAATCAACCTTTAGCGATTCGCACTCAAGCGGCACTCAATGGCGTATGTGGTGACAAGTTGGAGCATTGGGAAAGTCCTTTAGCCACGCCAATTACCTTGCGTAGCGAAAATGGTGATTTGTTAGATATTAGCAACTGGGCGCAGCAACCTGCCAAAGCACATATCTTATTTTTGCATGGTTTATGCCATAGCGATTTGGAATGGCAACAATCAGCTAATCATGTGAATTTTTATCATGAGTTGGCGCAATTGGGCTATAAGGTTGCATGGTTGCGCTACAATACAGGCCGTGCAATTCATCATAACGGTGAAGCATTTGCAGACTTATTACAACAGCATTTTGCCGAAAAAGGCACACCACTGATTTTAATTGGTCATAGTATGGGTGGCTTGTTAATTCGCAGTGCGAGTCATTGGGCAGAAGTACAACAACACACATGGCTCAAGCGTTTGACTCATGCGGCCTATTTAGGCTCGCCCCACTTAGGTGCGCCGTGGGAACGTGTGGGTCACAAAGCCAATAATTTATTAAACATTACTCCTTATACGCGCCCCTTAATGCGTTTAGGAAATATCCGTAGTCGTGGTATTAAAGATTTACGTTATGCGCGTTTAACCGCCGATAATATCGTGCCGCATTTGCCTGAATCGGTGAATCATTTATTATTAGCCAGTGCGTGGAATGAAAAACACGCCGAAAACTGGATTGGTGATGGTATTGTGCCTGTTGCCAGTGCCTTAGCTCAAGATGAGCAAGGCGATGTATTAAGCGCACCCAAACTAAAACGTATTTTATTAAATGACATCAATCATTTACGTTTATTAGATGATGAACGGGTCTATCAAGAATTACGTGCATGGTTGGGGACTGATAGGTTATTGATAACCGAAACAGCCGCTTAAAAACACATACGGAACATTATGAATACTGCTGATTTGGCCGCTTTTATTGAAGTTGCTCGTTTTGAGTCGTTTTCTTTGGCGGCTGAAAAGTTACATTTAACTCAACCTGCGGTCAGTAAACGGGTACAAAACCTCGAAGAAACACTCGGGGTTAATTTGTTTGACCGTGTAGGCCGCAAAGTACAACTTACCGAAGCAGGACGCGCACTCTTGCCACGTTCACGACAATGGCTATTAGATTTTGAAGATATTAAAAACAGTGTGGCCACTTTACACGGTGAGATTACAGGTGTGCTAAAAATTGGCACCTCGCACCATATTGGTTTACATCGTTTGCCTGCCACGTTACGCACTTTTTCACAAAATCATCCTCAAGTGCGTTTAGATATTCAGTTTATTGACTCCGAAGCCGCTTACGAAGCGGTATTAAGTGGCGATTTAGAATTAGGAATTGTCACGCTACCGCCGATTGCCGATGCGCGTTTAATTGCCGAACACATTTGGCATGACCCTTTGGCATTTGTAGCGGGCAAAGACCATCCCTTAGCGCATAAAAATCCCATCAGTCTAGATGACTTAACCATTCATCCTGCTATTTTACCTTCACTTAATACTTTTACCCGTCAAATTGCTGCTGAACTCTTTAAAGAAGCAGGTTTAGAGCTTAATGTCACTATGACCACCAACTATTTAGAAACGATTAGAATGATGGTGTCTATTGGTTTGGGCTGGAGTGTGTTACCTGCGAGTATGGCCAATGATGAAATGGTGATTCTGCCATTAACCGAAGTGAATATGCACCGTTATTTAGGTGTAGTTTATCATCCAAGACGCACCCTCTCACGCGCTGCCAGTGCCATGTTGACGATTTTACGCAACACTGAATAATCAACTCGGCTCAAAATCATAAAAACTCAAAATCCTTTTATAGTATTGCTTGGCACAAGACTTGCTGTTTTAGAGCTTTAAGCCAATTGCCTAAACTATTTAAGACTTACGCGGTTATCGCTTATTTGTTCACACTTCAGGCATTTTCAATGCCTTTATGCTCACAAAACGCGCTAATTTCGGTGAAATGCGTAAGTCCTGATTTAAAAAAGGGTGAGCATTTATTCTTATTTAAATAAAGACTCCCCCCCGACCAAAGGTGATCAAACGCCAACAGATTGACTTGGATGCAATGCCATATGTAGGACATTGCCTCTTTTACAAATAGCGCATCACATTAGTTGATAGCCTTACAACCACTTCCTTTAAGGGCATAATCCAATCGTGAACACTGCTTGATGGTTGGATAATACTCGCCCATTGTATCTCTCGCAATTTTCCAGTTATTGGTTTCATCTTTAATGTTAAGAGTTGCCTGCGTAAAGTTAGGATTTGAAACCATATTGCGTACTAGCAATGCATGATCTTGCAGTGGGAACAGACTCGAAAATGGCAACCAGTCGTGCTTGTGCAACACAGGCTTAATATGGCTGACGACAATCGTGTAATAGTTATTGGCATCCAGTTTAAGCTCGTCGTCTCGCAGACAGGCACCCTCAACAACAGGGTAAGGCTTCATCAATCTATTGTTGCAAATAGAAAAATAGCGTAGTTGTTTATCCACTGGCCACGTTGAAGGCGTATCACCTGCTGTCACCCTCGGTAATTTTCCACGAATCACGAATACATTATCTACTTTTGGTTTAACCATACTCATCAGGTAAGCACTATCACTGTTTGGGAACGCACCCGATGCAGTGGCTTTAGACGGCTTAAAGAAGTTAATAGGATAACAGGTTGGATTACAGTTTTTGACCTCAGGCATTTGTGTCAAAAGCGTCAGCAAACTACCCTCTATTGCGGGCGGCATTACCAATGTATTGGCAGTAAGTGGGGCATCTGTTTTGGGGTTACGCACAATATGGACGGTATATTTTCCACCTGCCAAAGCAGGTTGCTGCCATGGATTGATGAACCCTGCATTGGGGTTAATTTTATAATCGGGTATGGAAGATTTATAGGTAATACCGTCTATTGTTTGTTCAAAAGCACTGCCTTTGGCGTCGTAGGTATTAAACGAAAGATATCGTGTATTGGGATATGTGCCATTAATGACAATTTTCTTCAGTTTGTCATTTGGCATAAAACTGGTCGCCCAATAACTCGCACTTGTATCAGGAAAGGCAACGTTGGGGTCAAGAAGTCGTGTCGTGTTAACGCCAACCGCCCAACCGCAATCAGGCTGTCTATTGACTAACAATGTATTAACGAGTTCTGGTGTAACTTCTTTAGGGTTAGCACAAGGAGGGACTTCTTTCGTAGTGCCATCGGTAAATTCAAACGTCAAATTCGGTAGCACCACTTTGCTAATATCGCCGTTCTCAGGTATGTAAACACGCATAATCACAAAACCTATGGGCGCAGCAAAAGCAGTCGAGCTTGTTAACAAGCTGAGCAATGCCAGTGACTTTATCGCTTTTTTCATTTTCATATTTCCTGTTGTTTGTTGTGAACAAAATAAACCTTGGGTGCTTATAGAAAATAAGGTAACCCGTCACCAGTACTCAGCGAGTCACACGCTCTTACATTAAAATATAAGGATTGGTAGTATTCATACAGCGCGGACAAGCAACTCCACTCAATGAACCATTACATAATGTCACAAAAGACAATTTAGCCACATAACAAAACAGGACAAATGACATAACCAAATAGGACAAAAACCTAAAAATATAGAGGATGCTATCTTTTTAGGTTTAGGCAAACACCTTGAAATTATTGAAGATTAGTTAGAAAAGCTATCCACGAACGATAAATTTGACTAAGGGTTTTAAACTGACACCGCTTAGTCGGTTAAGTGCGGCAGTACAGGCTCGACCACGTCATACCAAGTAACTTTGTGGTCATTGCCATAGTTTTTGTTGTTAGCTGTTCTGAAGAATTGCTCCCTAACATCAGCGCGACGCACGCTCCCACATTTGCAGGTAGGATTCCGCCGAGTTCATCATGCTTTCGTAAATTGCCGCATCACCACTATTTGTTAACGACACTCGGTAGCTTTCCATCAACTCTGGCAACATACCGTAATGAGCCATACCATCCACGCTGAAATCGAAAGTGCGATGACCCGAAACTTGCTTATCAAACCTCACCCCAAATTCGTTGGTGAAGGGGTAGCTAAAAGGTCTTGGACTGGCCATTTTAATCAGACCGTTGTAATCAGAGCCTATACCAATACCCGCGAGATAGCCTTTTTCGTTAGCCGCTCTAGTCATGGCTTTATACCCTGGTGTAACCAAACCTTTAAAGCTTTCCGTGGTACGCGTCAGTGCAGAGATATGGCCACCCAGTTTTGCTAGACGAACCAAGTTGAAGTTAGGTTCGGTTGAATCCATTTTATTTCCATCCGTATCTCCATGACTCGCGACTAAGCCTGAGTAGCCTCTCGCCTCGGCAATATCAAGCACGGCTTTTGTCATCAAGGTACTCTGATGATCGACATCAATTAACATTTTACGGTCAATCATGCCATTTATGAGTTGAACACCTAAAGAGGTCAGTCCTTTACTGTTACAAGCATTGCCATTGGCCACCGCAGGATCATAACGAGGGCCTACCGTATTGATAACTGCTTCAGCACCCGAAACCGCTACGTTTACGGCAGTTTTAAGAACAGGACTCAGTTCGTCATAACTTTTTAATAGTTTGGCGGGATCAAGATCAAAAGGGCCAGATAGCAATTTATTACCTTGTATCGACGGGTCACACGCGATAACACCAAAGTATTGGCCATTATCAATAAAGTTACCCATATTCATAATATCCAGCGACGGCGTATCGAGTGTCGCTCCACCGACTTGGGTGTCAAACTTGTGAACAGGAAATATGGAACGAACACCCATGGCATGATAGGTATCTAGGCGACTCTTTAATTTATTTGCATCACAGAAGTTTCGACCGCTGCAATTAAACGTTTCTGATGCCTCAATACCAATGACTACCGCCAATTTACCGTCGGCAATCACTGTTCTCGCCTCTGCTGGCGTGCGCACAATGCGGAAAAACCCTTTGTTTAGTCCTCCGCTCTGAGCATCGACGTAATCTTGTAGGGCAAAAAGATCATTTACCTGACGCTGAACGCTATTAAGCGTATCACACGATTTGGGTAGTGGTTTGCCAAGCGCGACGGCGGCTGCATTATTGATAGTACACATCACTTCGTTATCAACAGTGTAAACCACCATCAAGCGCAGACCAGAAAGATGGGCGCGTTCGACCCATTTATAGTAATAGCCTGTATGTGTGACGGCCATCTTAGTAGAAGGCCACTCGCTAAAACTAGGCCAGCCCGTCGTATTGTGCGACTTATAGTCACCAACTGCTAAACCAATTAAATCGTGCTTACCGCCTTCACCATGAATATCTTTGCAATCTTTTAATGCGTGCTTCACACCCCAGCGATGAAAAGTATGACCTGCGATAGTAATACCGCCACCAAACTCCTCTGCTGACATATGTGTGTGGCCATCGACATAACCACGGATATTAGACCGACTCGTGCGCATGGCATCATGGGGATTCAGTGAGGATGTAACGACGTTTAACTCCACTTCTGGAAACGCTTTGCATTCTGATGCGGGTCTTTGCTGCAAAATAAACTGTGTTTCTGTTTTAGGAAAAATCCCGCTTGTGTAGAATTGGCTGAGTGGTGCGCCCGTTTTGACGTTAGCTAAACGATACTTGAAGTCTGCGCCATGAGCTGCCGCCGAAAGAATCCACTCACTGCCTACCTCGGGACTATTAAGACCAATCTCTAGAGTGCTGGCGCGACTGGATAGATAGTAGCCATCTTTGTCCGTCATCAAAAATTTACCTAAAGCGGCTGGCTTCATATAAAACCGCTGTGCATTAGCAAGATTGTTAGTGCCAAAGCTATAACGCTTAATACCGACAACATCTGTGCGTCGGTCAACATACTCAGCCGTTGCGGAAGATTGAATAACCACACATTGCTGTGCTAATGAATACACTGCTTCCTGAGCCGTTATCGCAAAAGCTCCATTCGACAGCATTATTAACATCGTGAATGTAGAGGTGCGGTTTAATACAAAACCTTTATTCATAATTGAATCTCCACGTTTTTTATTATCGAAAGTACATCAGCTCTGATTTTGAGAGCTGTCTGACAAAGCCAAACCCGAACAGAATTTTACAAGTAATAAATTCTACAAGCGTGGGTAGCTAGCAGACACAGCCAAACAGGACAAGACACTTAACAAATTATACGCCGCAAAAAATCAATCCCTGTCTTGACAATGCAAAGCAGAGATTTTGGCACATATTTTTTAGTAACCTTCAGCTTTTAAGAAGTTGGCATGCTTACGATAGATAGCTACAACATCAACGGTCTGTGAGCCTCTATTGACCAAACCAGTGTGACTCAACGGATAATTATCACGTATCACTTTACCTAAATGCGTTGAGCAACGCGGTACAATAGTATCGTTAGCACTATCTCTAAACAAACCAGCTCCAAAAAAGATAGCGGTAACTGGACTTCCTTTGGTGCCGCCCCATGAATAGTAAGGAATACCGTTGACAACATATTCCCCCTCACCGCAATCCGTTTTAGGTACTGCTTGCGGGTAACGCGCGTTAAAGTTTGCAGCTCCGATTGGTGACAACATCGTCAGGTCTTTGATAAGATGTTGTCTGTAATCTTGGCTGTCTGTTGCGTCATAGATATAGTTAAAAGCAAGTGCAATAGTGACGTAAATAAGGTTAACACCTGGCATTACAAGAGCCATATTAGATAAGGAAGCAACAGGAGTGCCTTTGTTTGTACCCGCGACACTCGTGACAGTAGAAACATCCTTAGAAGAAACCGCAGCCACATAACGTACGGTTTGCGCACCTTGGCTGTGCGCGATTAAGTTGACTTTATCTGCACCAGTAATGGCTTTAATATCGCGTACACGCTCTAACAATTGCTCGCCACGCGCAAGTGGCGAATCAAAAGCAGCGACCGTTGTGACATAAACATTTGCTCCACCAGAATAAACTCCAGTTGGAATGCTGGGCCAGTATTCACTGTTCGACTTTTCGGCGTAGCCATTGATACCATGAACGAACACGATAGGATATTTAGTTTTTGTGTAATCATCTTTCACCTCAACAGAGGTGTTAATTAAAGAGTTGAAACAATGATAGGCATCACACACTTGGTATGTGGCATTTGCTTGAGCAGTTGTGGCACTTACTAGTGCAGACAGCAACACTGTCGATAAAAAATTGTTACGCATAAAAACCTTGGTTTTTGTTAATTCATTATTGTTAATTTTAATGTCTTGACACAAACCACTTACACAGCTAAACAGGACAAGGCGCTTAGCAAATTGTACATCGTCACTTGACAAAACAAAGATAGTCACCGTTAAAATAAGTTAATAACAAAAAGATGAGTAGCAGATGATGAGCGACAAAAGCAATATAAAGCCATCAGACCCGCCCAAACATACCTACATTTCTCTTGAACATGTGCTGCGCTTTCTTGCTTATGGGAAGAATCTAGGCGCTCCCGTTGATGGCATGCTTGCGTTTTATGGCATTGACTTACGCCGTGACACCCGAAAACCAGGTTATGTTCCAGGTCACATTTGGGAGATGATTATTGTTATTGGTATTGAGTGGTGCAAGCGGATGGGCGACCCCCTGTCAGGTATGGGGGCAGCACTGGCTCTGGGGAACAGTTTCTTAGGATTGTGGAGCTTTATTGCCGAAAAGTCAGACACGTTGGGCAAAGCCATTGACGTAGCGGTAACCTACAAAAACCTACACGCAGACACCTTAGATGTTGATGTTAGACACCATCCAGGCCACCTCGACATCGTTATTACGCCAAACTTTAAGAACGCTGAAGCATACGCTCATGCTTCAGACTTCTACTTGATTCAACTCGACAAATTTGTAAAATACAGCACTGGTGAAGCTCGCGGCGTAACAGAGTCAGTACATTTTCAGCACGCAGCTCCCGAACCCCCTGCCTTGTTTGAACACTATCGTGCCGTATTCAACTGCCCTATCTATTTCAACGCATCAGACAATATTCTCCGTATTCATACGCGCGCGCTGAATCTGCCATTAGTGTCTGCTGATGCTGCATTACAAAGTGCGTTGGAGCCACGAGCAAGAGAGCAACTGGCTGCTTTTGAATTCAAAGATGAAGATATTGAAGCACAAACGCGACGTCACTTGCGCATGCTGATGGCCAGTGGCCGCGTTTCAAAAGAGGTACTAGCTGAAAAACTTGACATGAACCCACGCGCACTATTGAGAAAACTTCAGTCTGCTGGCACCACTTATCGCACTTTGCACCATGAAGTGCGCCTAAAAATGGCTCAAGAATACCTAACACAACCCTTACTCCCGTTGGCTTTTATCGCTAACCATCTTGGCTTTCAAGATCCTCAATCATTCAGCCGCTGGTTTATCGATCAAACGGGGGAAGCCCCCAGCACATACCGCAATCGGCATGAGCAAAGCCTGTAAGATTGCCACCTATTTCGCTACGAGTCATCAGTTCAAACTCACTCAACAGCAAAACGATCTCCACCCAACAACAGCCGAGCGCGCAATTGCGGTGAGGGCAACAAACACTGTTCCTGCGCTCCAAAAACTTTTCTTAAAGGCCACAACAAGCTATAAACTGAGTTACCAATCAAATTTGGCACCAAAAAATCCGTGGCTTTAGCCAGTCGCGCCCATTTTCCGCCAATCAAGTATCCCAACTGTACGGCTGCCTCAAAACGGGTATAAGCCTTACCATCATGAATAATGACAAAAGTACTAAATTTTTGAGTTGGCAAACCATAGTACTGCAATAGCGTCTGTCCCGCCTCGGATTGCAGTGCCGCAAAACGCAACATTGGCTGTTGTTCACGCTCTAGCGCAAAATTTACCGCCCCATTGCAAAACACGCATTTACCATCAAATAACATGACAGATGATTCAGTCATCATCTATACCTCGCAAATACGAACAAGTTGGTATGATTGTGGTCAAAATACAAGCAAAAAAACATCAAGACTTACGCATTTAACCGAAAGACTCTTATTGAGCGAAGTCGAAACAAGCGCGTTTTCACCCTCACCCCCAATCCTCTCCCTCATGGAGAGGGAGGGCGTGAAACCGCGTCAGTCCTAATGTTATTTTTCAGGATGTGTTGGCACCGTTTCGTTAAGCGTGAGAGTAAACCAACCGCCTGCAATGTGCCTGTGTGTCCAAACGCCTAATAGCACCATCTTACCTTGCTCGTTTGACAACACTTTAAAATAGTCTTTCCACGGTTGGTGGTCATAATTCATGGTCGCCGTTGGTTGACCACGCCAGCGAATGTCTGTCATGCCTACATTTCCCCAAATAGGAATAGGAAAGTAAATCTTATCAGCCCAACGAAACAGTAAAGGATCTCCCTGATGTTGGGTGCGATAACGCTTACCCCATTTAATTCCCAATAAACTCAGTGGTTTAATAATCGCTAACTCTGCTAAGTCCAATACCGAACCATTAGTACGCAAAATTTTGCCATTCCATGTTCTGTTAACCAAATCCGTTTTGGCGTTCGTATTAGGAAGAGAGTCGTACAAACGCACTAAGTCTTCTTCGTTATAAATCACATTTGATTCGCTGAGTATTTCAGCACTGATTTGTTCAAGGCTTTTACCCGAACCAAGCAAGGGATGATCGTGAAAACCCTCTTCGTTCCACTCAGATTTGTTGGGTTGCAAGTAACACAAACCATTAATCACACAATTGATGGGGAAGGTCACAAATTGCGCTAGGTGATAAACAGCAGAAGGATAAAAGAGTACCTTCGGTTTTTTTAATGCTGACATGGTAGTCTCTCGTATTTAAAGTATTAAAAAAGCACATCACACTCCTAACGGATAGTCTGACAACTGTGTCCTTTAAGAGCGTAATCCAAACATAAATATAGGACTTAGGCATTTCGCCAAAATGCCTGTGTTGAGCGAAGTCGAAACAAGCGCGTGAGCAAATAAGCGATAACCGCGTAAGTCCTAAAATAGTGTTTTTTAATGGTAGGATTATATTCACTACACCAATAACGCATCATCATACGATGTCAACAACTTCCCTATGAGCTTGACACAGGCCAATCAACTTGTAATATTAGGCCAATCAGAGGAATAATAATGTAATGAGCAAGCAAGCCACCCTTCCATCTGTTGATATCGACACCCCCTCAGTACCTGTCGAGTTTGCCCGTCTGATTTTGCAAATGTGTGCCGAGCGTGGCTATCCACGCGAAAAAATGCTACTTGGTTTGGATATAACGGTTTCACAAGTGGATGAAGATGGTGCTTGTCTCTCTATTCGCCAACACATGAGCCTGTTATTAAAAGGCATTAAATTATCGGGTGGCGAAGGCGGTCTAGGCTATGAGTTAGGTCTTAGGATTGGCCTAAGTACCCATACTTTGGTTGCCATGACCCTACTTAGCCAAAGTACGATTGGTGATGCTATCCGACTTGGTATCCAGTTTAGCCAAATGTTGGTACCCGTCTATCGAGGCTCATTAGAACAAGAAGAAAACTTTGCCGTGCTAGATATCAGCATGGACATGGCTATACCAGACGAACTCTATCGCTATGCCTACGACATGGCATTGGTCAGCGTTTGGAGTGGTCTGCTCAGCCTATTTGGTGGTATTTGGCCTGATGTAGAGTTGTGGTTCGCCTATCCCGAACCAAACTATTACGCTGCCTATCGTGACCGCCTGCCTGCTTGCCGTTTTGACATGGGTGCTAACCAAATCTGTTTCCCAAGCTCCCAGCTAGAAAGGCGTATCCAAACTGGCGACCCGATCATGGCGCAGTTAATGCGAGAAAAAATAGCTCGTGAACTCAAAGCCCGAAAACAGCAAGGTAAGGCAGATATACTAACCCTACTACGTCCTCATTTGGTACGAGGAACAGAGGGCTACCCCGACATGGATGCTGTGTGTGCTAGACTATTCATGTCATCAAGAACACTAAAACGCAAATTAAACCAAGCTGGAACTGGTTTTCAAATGTTACTTGATGATGTCCGATGTAAAGATGCTATGCGTTTGCTCCGTCACTCTCATCTTAGTATTGAGGATATTGCCATATGGATGGGATTTACCGAACCTGCCAATTTTACTCACGCTTTCAAGCGTTGGACGGGTGCAACGCCTAGCGAATGGCGCGAACAACAACGCCGTAAAGTATAAAAATTCTGAATTTGCTATTGCCTAATAAAAAGAGACCCGTGTATGGCCGCAACACTTTCTGCATGGCACCAAATTTGGCATGACGAGTATCTTTATGCCTTTGCATTTATTATTTTGGGGTTATTAGTCTTATTACGTTGCAAACACGAATGGTGGGCAATTGCCAAGAGTGCTTTAATTTTTTTCGCCATCGCATTGATTTGTGCGTGTGCTAGTTTTATCAGTTATCAACTGAGCCTCCACTTAGGCGCACGCATTCTACAAGAAATATCAGTGATTTTAATTGGAATTTTAACCATTAGAATCATAGGCTTAAGTATTTTTCGCGCTGTATTACCCCTGCTACATGTCCATCCGCCGCGTATTTTAGAAGATATTATTTTAGTCCTTGCCTATATTGCATGGGGCATGGTACGCATGAGCGAAGCAGGCGTTAATTTATCAGGTTTGGTAACAACATCGGCTGTGATTACAGGTATTATTGCTTTTTCGATGCAAGACACTTTAGGCAATATTTTAGGTGGACTGGCTCTACAACTGGATAACTCAATCAGTATTGGTAATTGGATTAAGGTGGATGACATTAGCGGTCAAGTCATAGAGGTACATTGGCGACATACAGCCGTTCGTACCCGTAATGGCGAAATTGTGGTGATTCCTAATAGTATTTTGATGAAAGGCAAAGTCACCATTGTTGGTGGTGAAGATGTGCCACAATGGAGAAGATGGGTCTATTTTGCCTTAAACAATACCACTCCACCGCAACGGGTGATTAACAGTGTGGATAAAGCCCTCAGTCAAGCCGAAATTCCTTTAGTCAGTCATCATCCCAAACCACAATGTGTATTGATGGATTATAAAGATGGTTTGTGTGTTTATGCGGTGCGTTATTGGCTACAAAACCCACAAATTGATGACCCCACCGATAGCACCATTCGTGTCCATATTTTTGCAGCACTACAACGACAAGGTTACGCTTTAGCTTCCCCTTCTTTTGCGGTCAATATGACGACTGAATCACTCGAACGCGAAGACCGTTTACAAGGTGCAGAATTAGCTATCCGCGAACATAACTTAGCCAAAATGGATTTATTTTCGACTTTATCCGATGACGAACGTGCATATTTAGCCAAAACACTGACTTACGCGCCGTTTGCGACAGGTGATGTTATCACCCGTCAAGGTGACGTAGCGCATTGGTTGTATGTTTTAGTATCAGGTGAAGTGGATATTTGGTACGAAGTTAATCAACATGAACGCAAACTACTGACCACTTTACCATCAGGACGAGTATTTGGTGAAATGGGTCTTATGACAGGTGAGCCACGCCGCGCCACCGTAATTGCCAAAAATGAAGTGGAATGTTATCGCATAG
>Ga0247722_10001468_pt1 | contig 12994 bp, 8 predicted proteins | sample MSEWelMarce3H_FC_FD_189094 | JGI IMG/M metagenome (GOLD analysis project Ga0247722, IMG submission 189094) | Subsurface sediment microbial communities from gas well in West Virginia, United States - MSEEL Well Study Marcellus 3H_FC | ecosystem: Environmental > Terrestrial > Deep subsurface >... | reverse complement strand
GTTTGAAAACAAGATGAATTTAAAATTCGGAGACTATTTCAAAAAAGATTCATTTTTATCGAACTACTTCTTTTTTGAAATGGCTTCACTTCGAGGGTTGACAAACACGCCCATTTCAATTGAAAAAGCATCGACCCATATCGACATTAAAAATCCGGCATTTGTAAAGTGGCTCGAAATGGTTTCTTCCAACTATTTAAATCCTTCGTTGAACACGCGTGATGCGCGGGCATTTACCTTACTTCTTGAATCTGCCGCATCCGCTGATCCTATTATTCACTATCTTAATCCAGACAGCACTCACTTTCCGGAAATCGAGGAACTCATTCTAATTTCAGCTCTTCGAAAAAACTATTACACGCGTGCCCACAGTCCTGCACTCATGAAAAAGCTTCTTGGGATTGTGCAGAGCACAAGTAAATTCGAAACAAGCAAGTCACTGGCGAAAGCTTGTGAGATTGAGTTTTCCGGATTGAAAAGAAACAGCGTCTTACCTGACTTCAGCTTAATTAATTCGAATAACGACAAATGGAAATTCACGGAACATTGCGATCGTAATATGTACCTCTATTTTTTCAACGAAAACAAATCGAGTCAGCGTGACCTTGCGCTCTTGAACCATATGGCTTCAAAATACAAAAATGATTTTCGCATTGTGGTTATTGGCATGCACGACAATTTCGAGTCTTTCCAAAAAACCATTGCTCCGTTGAAGCTCGAGGGTATTGAAGTTTTGTACGGCGGAAACGACTTCAAACTTATTCAAGATTTACACATTGCAACCGTTCCTTGCGCATTGCAAACGAACTTCAAAGGAGTCATTCAATACGAATACACACCGCTTCCTGCTGAAGGCATTCAACAGAAATGGGAGGAGATTCTTCGAAAGAGCAAGAAATAATGATTGTAATACTTATTGTATAAGTTACATTATTATATTGCAGTCTAAACCTTAAACCAAAACAACATGCAAAAAGCACCTAAAGGCGCATTGGCAACCTTAATCTCGATATTCTTTTTCTGGGGATTCGTTGCGGCCAGTAATGACATCTTAATTCCGGTATTTAAGAAAGCGTTGAACCTTTCGCAAATGCAATCGCAATTAATCTCGTTTGCCTTTTATGTGGCCTACACTGTGGGATCTCTTTTGTATTTCGCTATATCGGCTATTATGAAACGAGATATTTTGAATTCATTAGGATACAGAAATGGTTTGGCGCTGGGGCTGTTAATTTCGGCATGCGGAACCTTGTTGTTCATTCCTGCTTCGAACACAGCGTCTTTTGAGTTGCTTATTTCAGGACTCTTCATTGTTGGATTAGGATTTTCGCTTCAACAAATTGCAGCGAATCCATTGGCTATTCAAATGGGTGACCCTGCAACGGGAAACCAGCGTTTGAGTTTGGCCGGAGGAATTAACAATGTTGGAACGACTATAGGACCTGTTATTGTATCATTTGCAATTTTCGGAGCCATTGGAAGTGGCACAACTACTTTGGATTTAAAAGCCGTTCAAATTCCATACTTGGTTTTAGGAGCTGCTTTCGTTTTAGCAGCAGTAATGTTCAAGTTCTCTTCAGTTCCAGATAAAATTGAAACGGTAAAATCTGCCGATGACAATGCAAGTCTGCTTTCAATCTTGAAGTACCCACAATTGTCAATGGGAATGTTAGCAATCTTTTTGTATGTGGGTGTTGAAGTGTCAACTGCAAGTAACCTTCCTGAATTCATGAAGCAAAAATTAGGAACCGAAGAGAGCGCTATTGCTCCATTTGTTTCTTTGTTCTGGGCGAGTTTAATGATTGGTCGTTGGACCAGTGCTGCTGGTTCATTCAACATTTCACAATCGTTGAAAAGCAAATTGAATGTTATACTTCCGTTTGCTGCTTTTGCAATTTTCATGACTGTGAACGCCATTGCTGGTCACGCGGTGAATGATTTCTATCCGTATTTAGGTTTAGTGCTCGTTCTTATTGCTGCGGATAAAATCAGTGAAGGAAATCCGATTAAGCAATTGTTGATGTATTCGCTTCTCGGAATTGCAGCTTTGTTGGTTGGAATTTTTGCAACTGGAATGATTAGCGTGTTTGCATTCATGTCAGTTGGATTGTTCTGCAGCACATTGTGGCCATGTATTTTCACTTTAGGAATTGCAGGTTTGGGAAGCAGAACGAATACGGGATCGAGCTTATTGATTATGATGATTATGGGCGGTGGATTTGTATCTGTGACTCAAGGTGCTTTAGCTGACGATGCAGTTTTGGGCATTCAATATTCTTACTTCGTTGGCGTGGCGTGTTTTGCTTACTTAGCATTCTACGCGTATCGCGTGAAAGGAATTTTGAAAAAGCAGAACATTCAAATTGGTGAAATGGCTGGAGGTCATTAATGGAGAAAGATTTGAATGCACTTCAAGCGCAAGTAGACGAATGGATTAAAACTGTTGGTGTTCGTTATTTCAGCGAGCTCACCAACATGGCTATGCTAACCGAAGAAGTTGGCGAAGTCGCTCGCATCATTGCCCGCCGCTACGGCGAGCAAAGCGAAAAAGAAAGCGACAAAGCCAAAGACCTCGGCGATGAAATGGCCGACGTTCTTTTCGTTCTGATTTGCCTTGCAAATCAGACAGGCATCAATTTACAAGAAACCTTCGAAAAAAACATGGCGAAGAAAACCGAGCGCGATGCCACGCGACATTTGAACAATGAGAAATTGAAGTAATTCAACTTCGTTGAAATAAATAAGGGCCTCCGATGGAGGCCCTTATTCTTGCAGGTTACCCTGCTCTGCCGCAAAGCAGAGAGAGTATCGTTACGCGTCGATCTTCGCGTATTTGGCATTCGCTTCAATGAACGCTCTACGAGGTGGAACCTCGTCGCCCATAAGCATAGAAAATATCTGGTCACACGCCGCAGCGTTGTCAATAGTCACTTGACGCAATGTTCTTGTTGTTGGATCCATAGTCGTTGTCCACAACTGCTCTGCGTTCATCTCTCCAAGACCCTTGTATCGTTGAACGTTTACACTTGTTTCAGAACCCGCTCCACGCATCTCCTTAATCAACACATCGCGTTGCTCTTCGGTCCAAGCGTATTCACCTTTGTTTCCTTTCTTCACTTGGTACAACGGTGGAGTTGCAATGTAGATCATTCCTTGATCTATCAACTCTTTCATGTGACGGAAGAAGAAAGTTAAAATAAGTGTTTCAATGTGAGATCCATCTACATCGGCATCACACATGATCACAATCTTATGGTAACGAAGCTTTGTAATATTCAACGCCTTACTATCGTCTTCAGTTCCAATGTAAACACCAAGAGCGGTGTACATGTTCTTGATCTCTTCGTTTTCAAGTATGCGATGTTGCATGGCTTTTTCAACGTTCAAGATTTTACCACGAAGTGGTAAGATCGCTTGGAACACACGGTCGCGTCCTTGCTTGGCGGTACCACCCGCCGAATCTCCCTCGACTAGGAACAACTCTGACTTCTTCGGATCTTTTTCAGAACAATCGGCCAACTTACCAGGAAGTCCACCGCCGGAACCTACTCCCTTTCTTTGTATGGTCTCACGTGCCTTCTTCGCAGCAATACGCGCTTGAGCAGCAAGAATAACTTTTTGTACGATCGCTTTCGCTTCAGTTGGATGTTCTTCCAAATAAGCCTGAAGCATTTCACTTACCACTTGAGATACCGGAGCAACCGCTTCCTTGTTTCCCAATTTGGTTTTGGTTTGTCCTTCGAACTGTGGCTCTTGAACTTTAACAGATACCACTGCCGTAAGTCCTTCGCGGAAGTCATCTCCCACGATTTCCACTTTCGCCTTTTCCAACAAACCACTCTTATCTGCATAGTCTTTCAACGTAGACGTTAATCCGCGCTTAAATCCTTGCAAGTGCGTTCCACCCTCGTGAGTGTTGATATTGTTTACGTATGAGAATACATTCTCGTTGTATGAATCGTTGTAAGTCATAGCCACTTCCACCGGAATAGCACCGTCTGTGCGCTCCATGTGAATAATGGTTCCGATAATCGCCGGACGGCTTTCATCTAAGAACTTAACCATTTCAATCAAACCAGCTTCGCTGTAAAACTCTTCACTTTTGAACGTGCCGTCTTCGTTGGTCACACGCTCATCTGTCAAGTGCAAACGAATGCCTTTGTTCAAGAACGAAAGTTCGCGAAGACGATTGGCTAATGTGTCGTAGTTGTACTCTGCAGTATCGAAGATGGTGTTATCTGGAAGGAAGGTCACCGTAGTACCGCGAAGATCGGTCGTTCCCATTTCCTTAACAGGATATAACGCCTTACCGCAGCTGTACTCTTGAACATATATTTTTCCCTCACGAAAAACCTCTGCCTTCAATGCAATAGATAGTGCGTTCACGCAACTTACCCCAACACCGTGAAGACCACCAGATACTTTGTACGATCCTTTGTCGAACTTACCACCCGCACCAATCTTGGTCATTACCACTTGAAGGGCGCTTACGCCTTCCTTCTTGTGCATGTCTACAGGAATACCGCGACCGTTATCTTTAACCGTGATGCTGTTGTCTGGATTAATGAATACCTGAACCGTATCGCAATGTCCAGCTAAAGCTTCATCGATACTGTTATCCACTACCTCATATACCAAGTGGTGTAGACCGCGCGTTCCAATATCTCCGATGTACATAGCAGGACGCATACGCACGTGCTCCATTCCTTCTAACGACTGAATATTATCAGCGGTATAACCGGGTGTAAGGGTATTTTCTATTTCTTCACTCATTCTCTCGTAGGACTATTAATTATCTAACTTTTTTTATTCAAATTGAAAGAACGGGCAAGCCCATTTTTTCAAGGTCCCCAAAGTTACGCAAGGCCCATTGCCGTAGCAAAAAACGGGGGCCGAAGCCCCCGTGGTTTTATGAACATTTCGTTAACAAAAAGCTGCTCTAGAATGAATAAGAAGCCCCCAAAGCTGCAAACATACGCTGGCTCGGAATTCCGCTGTAAATTGTGTATTTCTGAGACAAGATATTGTTGAACTGTAGATATCCTGAAAGGCGATCGTTATAAGTGTAGGTCGTTCTCAAATTAACATCTACAAACGCCTTCATTTTATAGACATAAGAGCCGTCTAGTTGCAGCTGAGCATCTCTACCGGTTACAGGTAAAACAGACTTGGCCCAACGTTCTCCGTAATAAATTCCTTGGAAATTAAACTTGAATTTTGAATTCAAATTATACGAAGCTTCAGCTGAGACCTGAAGATTCGGCAGTTGCCAAGCGTATTGCTGATTCGTCTCGAAAGAAGAATAAGACCCACCTAGCTTAGCGCTCCATTTTTTTCCACCTAAAACTTCTATCTCCCCTCTCAATTTGGATATTCGAAGAGCATCATAAACAACACCTTGCATATTTCCTCGTGAAGTAAAATCTCCATTCGAATAAAGGCTATCGTTTACGAAAAAGGCGTAATTCTCAATTGTATTCAACTCACCGCCCACACTGTAATTCACGCGACGAGAAATAGAACCATTCACACCACCGAACAACTGCATTTTATTGCTCTGATTTAGTAACTGAGGTTGAACAACGACGAAAGGATTTTGAGTGTACAGGCCATAATAAGTAGTGGGTGCAAGAGATCCCTTAATTCCTGCATAAGGAACAATCATACCATCGAGAATACTGTAGCTCACCTCGGCCTGAGGATAGAAATGTCCTCTTTGCTCGCCTCGAGACTGAATATACAAACCCATTCCAATCTTTACACGAAGATCTTTGTAAACGGTATAGGCACTTGGAATGAATCGAACAATTGCATTATCAAAGGAACGCGAAACTCCTGAAACATCAGTCGCATCATATGTATTTGCTTGATCAGGCGACCAATTCAATCCGTTTGAATTAAACTGATTGTAGATCATTCCAAACTCTCCACTAAAAACTTCTGTTTTAATTAGCTTGCTTGCGCCGCCGCTCACGTCTACATAATTTTCATTCGAGTTGAAAGCATCAGATGCTAAGCGATATCCGCCTTTCGCCCACCAATTCAAGTCGTTACTATCTCTGTCAAACGTTCGAACACCTGCAGTTGCACTGTAAACATTCATCGTTTGTTTGAGTTTAGAGAAATCGGGGAAATAACTCAGTTGCGACGAATCTATTCCATACCAATTCGTCACATTTCTATTCCAATTTACTTTCGCATCAAAGACATTCTTTTTATAGAATCTTTTTCCCCAAAGCGTTGCACTGTTTTCGCTAAAAGTTGTCGGAATATCTTGGTCGGGAATTACCTCCATATTTCTATTGGAACTCTGGTGACTATAACGGACACCCCAATCCCCTTTCTTCGATCTTCCATCAGAATAATACGCATCTAATTTGGGCGTAACATAACTTCCAAAAGAAACATCCACCCATCCCTTCTGTAGTTTTCTCAATTTCTTTTCCATTGGAAAATTTGAAGACAAGATAGTTGCTGGCTGCGCAAAAGAAATTTGACGCGTAGGGAGCATGTTATACTTCAACAAAGCAGCATTGGTCTCTGTTTCAACAACAAAAGGTTGATTCGAAATTTTATTTGCATCTCGAAGGAAAATATTCAATTCACCTACGAATTGTGCACTTTGAAAAAGCACACTGTCTGTTTGAGCAAATAAATTCGTGCCACCCGACACTATACATGCGACTAGCAATAATGATTTCAATTTATTCTTCATGGAACTCATCGTTTTGAATATTCTCTTCTGTATTATCTAATGGAATTTCCAGCGCTCTTGGCTTCGGATTTTCCAACTCTTCCAATTCACGTTTCTTCTGCTCTGCTCGCGCTAAAATCTCAGGGTTTTTCACTTTAGAAATTATTGCATCAAGTGTTTTTCTCGCCTGATAATAATCTGGCTTGGCTACATAAATATCTGAGAGCAAAAGGAAAGATTCATACTTCCATTTATCGAAAGATGCGTACTTCTCAATTACTTTGAACACAGACTTCTCGGCTTTTTCAAGTGAGTTCAATTTATACTCTACGTAAGCATTTTGGAATGCAGCTTCTGCGGCACCTTCTCCGCCTCGTTTAGAGACTTCGGTATAATCTTCCAATGCGCTCGCAAATTCCTCTTCCTTCATTTTCATTCTTGCTCTCCACAGATAAGCCTTGGCTCTATTTTCAGCATTAGCAGATGCATCTGCAATAACCTTATCGGCGTATTCTCGAGCCAATCCCATTTCATCAATGCTGTAGTATGCAATAAGCAACGCCATTTGTGCATCTTCAACATTTTTCTTTGATACCGCAGCACTTTCAATCTTTAGCAAATGTCCAATGGCATTTGCGTATTCTCCTTGTTGAAGGCGAATATCAGCAGCGTTGTTCAGCGCTTCTTCCGTAAAATCTGAAAATGGTAAAGCAATCACACGCTCGTAGTAGGTGATTGCTGACTCTTTATTCCCTTCGTTTTTGAAGCAATCGGCCAATAAAAAATTAGCTTCCGCTGAATGTAACGCTTGAGGATACTGGTTCAAATAAGACTCTAATTTTCCTTTAGCCTTTGAGCATTCGCCCGCATATGCAGGAGCAGATGCCTTTGCAAATACACCGTCTTCAATTTCCGAAGCACTAACGTCGGCTACCGTTAAATGAGTGATTTGATTTTGAAACTCGATATCATCGATCAATACAGGTTTCACTATTTCTAGGGCGTCGAGAATAATTTTATCGTTCCCATAGTCAACATAAAGCGTATTCCAGGTAGCCTTTACTTTTGCATCGTTTTCTTCGTTCCGATATATTAGACAAAGATTCACCAAAATTCTTCTTGTGTAGTTTGAAGTAGGCTCGTCTGCCATCAACTGAAGAAACACAGATTTCGCCTCTGCGTTTCTGCTCTCTCCTAGGTATGTAGTCCCTAATTCAAAAGCGGCATCTACCTTATACTTTGAATTACTTTCTGACTCTACCAAAGATTTAAGCAGATTTATTTTACCAGCTCTGTTTCCTTCGTACCCTTCACAAAGTGCTTTCTGAAAAAGTATATAGTCTTTCTGAGACGGACTTCCCTTGGTGTAACTCTCAATTGCTTGCTTATAGCTTTTCGAAACAAAGAAGCAATCACCTATTCGCAAATAAGCATCGCCCTTTTTAACTTCATCGGCTTCCTTCGAATCGACAAATTTTCTAAATGCAGTATTTGCATTTGAATAGTAGGGTTTAGAAGCGTCGTAATCTTTTTGCGCGACACCCAATTTAAAATAGGTATATCCTAAGCTATAATTAGCTAAAGCGTAATATTCAGAATTGAACGCAGCAGGTTCTGCAATGCACGCGAGGTAATGTTCCTTTGCTTTTGGGTACTTGTTCTGACGGTAACAAATTTCGCCCATCCAATATTTCGCCTGCGCCATCAGATACGTGTTAATCGGAAACTCCAACGATTTGGTGAAATACTCTTCCGATTTGGAAAGGCTTTCGGCTTGATACAGTTCAACACCTCGGTTGAAGGCTACTATTTGATACGACGTCTTCGCACGAATATCCTTTACCTTCATCTTATCTAATGAAGCCAATGCGCGCTCGTAATTTCTTGACTTCAAATACACATTCAACAAAAAGTCATAGGCCTCGTCGTGACGGGCAGAGTTCGGGTATTTCTCTAAATAGCCTTCAAAGGCTGAAATAGCCTCATGGAATGGGTTATACGAAAGCTCGAATGCTAATTTCGCATAGTTGAATAAAGCATCTTCTTGCACATCTAAATTATGGGTTTGTTTTGACGCCGATTCAAAAGCTGTGCGAGCGTATTCCTTTTGTTCAAGTTTCAAATAACAATCCCCAATATTGTAGTTGGCCAGTTGTGAAGTTGGTGAATCTTCATTCGTGCAATGCGAATAAGAATCTATTGCACGTTCAAAGTTTCCGTTTCGGTAATAACAGAAGCCCAATTGATAGTAATCTTCAACGGAAGGCTTCGCGGTTGGAGACATATGATACTTCTCTAAATAAGGCAAGGCCTCGGCATATTTTTCTTGAGTAAAGTAGGCATCACCAATTAAATGAGCAATTTCCTCATTGGCATTTGGATAGTTGTTTTTCACATTCTCTTCAGCATTGATCAATGGCGGAGCATAAGCCAACAACTCATCGAAACGCTTCTGAACATAATAGATTTGTGAAATAAAATAAGGCACCACCGATTTAAAATCTTTATCTTCTTTCAGTTTTGTAAAAGACTCCAACGCCACTTGATAATCTTTGTTGGTATAGGCCATGTAGGCATAATAGTAGGTGGCCGCAGGCGCGTATTCAGACTCTTCATCTTTTACTTTAGCAAAATCGACCCGCGCATCGGCAAACATTTTTTGATCGAATTTCACGAATCCGCGTTTGTAATAAAATGAAGAACGCTCTTCGGCAAGAAGATGCTTCTCTTCCACTTTATTGAACCACTCGAGCGATTGCTTGTACGATTTACTCTTGTATTTGAAATTAGCCAATTCCAAATAAACACTTTCACACCAGTGTGAATCGGGGTGATTTCTAACAAAGGTGGTCAGCAGATATTCTGCATCTGGATGAAAAAGATTCATCGCACACAAGCCCTGATAGTATTCCGCGTCGGCCCGATATCCATCGTTTGCAGATGTTAAGGAAAGGTATCTCTCAAACGACTCCTTGGCTGGGACGAATTTTTCATTTTCAAAAAGATTCAGTGCTTCGCGAAATATTCGCTCGGGCACAACTTTTTCGTAAGACTTTTGAGCAAACACCGAAGCCGAGCCCAAAACAAATAAAACAAAAACCAGTGCAATTTTTCTCATAGTCACAATTTGTCAATGTGAAATTACCAAGACCACCTTCGTGCGAATGGACTAATTCTGAAACTTGCGAACGAGCAATTGTTTATGGATATTGCTCAGGGATTCCACTCCCCCGCCCCTTGGCGAACCACGACCGGATTCAAACCAGAAAAATCTACAACCGTAGAGAGTAACATTTTCGAAGTGTCTTCAAAGAAAATTTCAGCCACATCATTCGACCAATCGTCTTCGAGATCGATGGACTCAAGTGGATATTCTTCTGCGTTTTCTTTGCAATGAACACTCGATACCACGAGGGGTTCTCCCAATTGGGTGAGCACGCGCTGAAGAAAATCGTGATCGGGAACACGAAGACCAATGGTGGTTCTGCGTGAAGTAAAAAGTTTGGGAACCAGACTGCTTGCTTCCAACAAAAAAGTAAACATGCCGGGAGTGTGCCTTTTCAATGCGCGATAATACGGTGTTGAAATCGGCTTCGTAAATGTGGCTAAATGAGAAAGGTCGTTGCAAACAATAGAAAAGCGCGCGTTATCTAAACGCACGCCTTTCAATTGAGCCATTTTCTCTATTGCTTTTTTATCTGACAACGCACAAGCAAAAGCGTACACTGTATCTGTTGGAACAATACAAATTCCTTGCTTGCGAATAATCTGTGCCGCTGTATAATCAGCGTTGTTGTCTGATATTGAAATCAAAATTATTTCGCTTCAGCAGCTTTCTTATGATCGGCAAGGAACTGCGCCAATCCGATGTCTGTTAACGGATGTTTCATCAATTGCAAAATCACGCTTAAAGGACCCGTCATCACATCTGCTCCAATTTCCGCGCAAGCAATGACATGCATTGGGTGACGAACAGATGCCGCAAGAATTTCAGTATCGAATCCGTAATTATCAAAGATGGTTCTGATTTGTTCAATCAAATCAATACCGTCTGTAGAAATATCGTCCAAACGTCCAACGAAAGGGCTAACATATGTCGCCCCTGCCTTAGCAGCAAGAAGGGCTTGTCCTGCAGAGAAAATCAAGGTGCAGTTCGTGCGAATTCCTTTATCTGTGAAATAGCGAATCGCCTTTACTCCGTCCTTGGTCATTGGAACTTTCACCACGATGTTCTCGTGCAATGCTGCCAATTCCTCTCCTTCTTTCACCATTCCGTCGAAATCAGTCGCAATGACTTCTGCACTTACATCGCCGTCTCCAACAATTTCGCAGATGTCAACATAGTGCTTCATTACGCGATCTGTTCCAGAGATACCTTCCTTCGCCATTAAGCTTGGATTTGTTGTTACTCCGTCTAGAACGCCTAAGTCTTGAGCTTCTCTGATTTGATCTAGGTTTGCTGTGTCGATGAAAAATTTCATGGTGTAATTATTTTTTTTGCAAAGTTAGCCATTCGAAGCAGGAAGGTCAAACCGACTTTTCAACCAAAAGCACACACAATTTTTTAGGTCTTGCGTTGTTCTTCGTCGTGAGTATCTTTGAACCATGCGCAAAACACTTGTCATATTGGCTTTGGCCCTTCTGGGGAACTCCTGCTTTGCGGGTATGTTGCTTATACCAATGGACGAATCGCAGCAGAACCACATTAAATCATACGGTATAGCCTATTGGGTTTTGGAACAGAAGCTTCCGATTGAATGGTTGTTGAATTACCGTGGCGGAAGTTTTCTGATGGAAAACATTCCAAGCATTCAAAAAAAGTGTACAGAACGCGGAGTGAGTTTTCAAGTCATCGCAGATGCGCAAGTTCAAGCCATTTACCAAGAGATAGCCGATCCGGAAGTAAATATGGAAAAGGTGAAGTTGGAAGTGGCTCCGAAGATTGCCGTATACACTCCGCTTGGCAAGCAGCCTTGGGACGATGCAGTGACCTTGGTTCTAACTTACGCTGAAATTCCGTACACGAGTATTTATGATGAAGAAATTATAACTGGAAAACTTCCTGAATACGACTGGCTTCACTTGCACCACGAAGACTTTACGGGTCAATATGGAAAATTCTATGGCGCCTACAACATGGCTCCTTGGTACAGAGACGAAGTTCGAAACCAAGAAGCAACCGCAGCGAAATTGGGATTCAACAAGGTCTCTGAAATGAAACGTGCAGTAGCAGTGACCATTAAGAACTTTGTTCTCGGAGGAGGATTTCTGTTTACCATGTGTAGCGGGACAGATTCATATGACATTGCCTTGGCTGCTCAAGGAACTGACATGGTTGAAAGTGTATTCGACGGAGATCCGAGTGATCCGAATGCGCAGAAGAAACTCAACTTCGCACAAGGCTTTGCCTTTCAGAATTACAACATCATTAAAGACCCGATGGTCTATGAGTTTTCAAACATCGACGGAACAGAAGATCATTTGAAAGTAAAAGAAGAAAACGATTTCTTTACCCTTTTCGACTTTTCTGCGAAGTGGGATATCATTCCAACTATACTTACACAGAACCATACCCAGGTGATACACGGATTCATGGGACAAACGACTTCCTTCCGTGAAGGGTATATAAAAAGCGATGTCACCATTATGGGTGAATCTAAGAACATCAAATGTGCGAAATATGTGCACGGTGAATTGGGCCAAGGGCAATGGACCTACTACGGTGGACATGACCCTGAAGATTATCAGCACCGCGTGGGCGATCCGCCAACAGACCTTTCGCTGCACCCGAATTCTCCGGGCTACAGACTTATCTTAAACAACATTCTTTTCCCAGCTGCAAAGCGTGAAAAGCAAAAGACATAATTTTTTTTAAAAAATTGCAACCTTTTTAAATCTCATGCGTTATAACTACCATAACGATATTCTTTCGTTACACAGTTTTAGTTAAGGTTTAGGTTAAGGTATTAAAGAACCCGGAAAACGTTCCGGGTTTTTTAATGCTCAATACTTTCGAAAACAAAAAAGAGCAGCCGAAGCTGCTCTTTCCTTTTCAACATAAAATCTTATTTCTTCGGATGAAGATGCGAGTTCTTTCTCGAGTAACCGAAATAGATCAACAATCCCACTGCCATCCAGATAGCAGCCACCTTCAACGTTTGTGCATCTAATGAAGCAATCATTGCTGTACAAACCAAAATTCCTAAGATTGGAACCAATGGAACCAAAGGGGTTTTGAATGGACGAACAAATTCAGGATTCTTCACACGCATAATCCAAACGCCAGCGCTCACTAGAATG
>Ga0247722_10001466_pt1 | contig 13005 bp, 12 predicted proteins | sample MSEWelMarce3H_FC_FD_189094 | JGI IMG/M metagenome (GOLD analysis project Ga0247722, IMG submission 189094) | Subsurface sediment microbial communities from gas well in West Virginia, United States - MSEEL Well Study Marcellus 3H_FC | ecosystem: Environmental > Terrestrial > Deep subsurface >... | reverse complement strand
CCCCTAAAGAAGCTGCCCCTCCGAAAGCACAATGTGGTGGTGTTAAAAATGGAAGTATGCATAATATAGCACCTGATGGACTATGTATGTATAATTCTGTTCTAACATCACTGAGATTACACCCATGTGGAAATCTTATTGCTATTAGAGGCCTACCTGCATCAATTCCTGATCTTATTCAGAGAATTTTGGCCCGGCCAGAGTGGGAACATTATTGGACACTTCTTTATGAACCAATAAGAGGCCGTTCTGTAAGAGATGCAGGTGATCCAGAATGGGCATTTAGATTTCTTAGAGATAAAAAGAAAACAGTTGAGCAATTTTTAGCAGAAGCAAGAAGAATTATAGCTAACCCTCAGAGGGGTTCCAGTGATACATGGGGTGGACATGGTGAACATAATGCTATAAAGCTTATTTTACGAGACGCGAATATTACTTTAAATACATTTAATCATTCATTCCCTTCAACTGCTAATTTTGGAACGTTAGCTAATCCCAATATTTATATTATATATAGCGGAATACATTATGATTCTTATATACATAATACAGCAGTGCAAGGCTCAAGTTCTTCCTCAAAAAAAGGGGGTAGTGAGACAAGATTATATAAATCAAGAAAATTAAGAAAAAATAAGACACGAAAAAATAAAAAAATAAATAAAAGTAAAAAAAATAGGCGTCGTGCTTAAACTAAAAACACTATATCTAAGTATATCGGCCATGAACGTAACACCCATGGTCGCCGCTATTCTTGCTCTACAGCCTAATCTCCCACCAGTCACTGATGAACTGCGCAAACGTGTTCAATCCATCAGGGTAAGGAGTCTACCTGATATTCGCACTCCTAAGCCAGGAGTTCAACAACCAGATAGAAATTCATGGAGGAATAAACAACCTTCTCCAATAACACCATTAACACCTAAGCAATTTTCACCAAGTTCACCGTTTCGTTTAATGACTCCACAATCTATGGATAATTCTCCAAAACCGCAAACCTTACAAAGAGCACCATCATTCTTTAATTCTCACACTGCTTCTTCCGGCCCTCCTGCTCGTTATGTTAGTAAATTCCATAATGGTTCTAAATCGGGCGATGATAAGATTATTCATACTGTTATATTAAATAAGTTAAATATTTTCAGTATTAAAACATATGACGATGTAAAACAATTTCTGTTTCAAATTCTGGGATCTGACCAGAAGGAATTTATTAGAGAATTTACATGGCTAGTATTTCGTAAGGCTGCTGCGGAAGAGCAGTTCTGTGGACTCTTTGCAAAACTAATTTCTGAAATTAAGCTGGAGTATCCTGTTATAATGGAAGAGGTAAAAAATCTTCATAATACATACCTTGATATTTGGAAGGTAAATGGTTCAGACAAGGCAATTGATAGAAGGTGTCGTCTAGGACACTCGCAGTTTTTAGCTGAGTTAACCTCCTTTGGAGTTCTAGATTCAGATTCTATGAAGTTAACACTTCAGGAATTAAAAACTTCTATTACTGATTGTCTTTCAGATTCAGAGTATATAAAGACTGTAGAAGAATATATGGATTGTCTTAAAAAACTCTGCGGTTCAACTGTTCCAAAGTCAATTAAATTTATGTTCAGAGAACTTTTACTATCTGATTTGGAATCGTGGATATCTGCTTCTAGAGATGCTTTTCCCGGATTTTCTAATAAATCCAGATTTGCCTGTATGGATTTAAGAGATACGCTAGTCAAAGGAAATTAAATATCTATAGTAGAATGGTTTCCCGTCGTAATAGATCCAATGGTCCAGTTTCCCGTCTTTTTTCTCCTGTGAATGAGGGTCTTGGTTTAGTTACTCGTACCGGCAGTAGCGCTTTAAGAACTACAAACTCTGTTTGGAATAAGCTTGGCAATACTGTCCGTGGAGTTTTTGGTAATACTACTCGCAGTATAAATACTGCTGGTCGCCGTCTTGTAACTGGTCACCGTGGTGGCAGACGCACCAGACGCAATCGCACAAATAGGAATCGCAAGAATAGAAAGCATTAAATACTATAGTATACATGATATATATTGTTCTCTCTAAGACCACTATATATAATGAAGCTTACACAAAAATTGAAACGCTTGCCCACTTATAAAAAGGTATAAACGCGTTTGAATGGATAACCAATTAAAGAAACATAACAGAATGGTTCGCACTGACAAGGATGATAAGAAGGAGAAGAAGGGTTCAAGTGGAAAGCCATCTGCCCCATTAAATAAGAAGCGTGGTCAGCCTGCTAATGACGATGATGACGTCGACAGCAGGGGAAATATTCGCGGCCTAGTAGCCTATTCCGATGAGTCTTACGAGGATGAAGAGGAATCTCCCCGGGTAAACACGAGTAGAACTGGCAAAAAGGGCGGAGGGTTCAAGCCTAAGCCCAGGAAGGCAGCTCTGGTGGCCAAGGAGAAGATTCGCGAGAAGCTTGCTAAGGCTGATGCCAAGCCCAAGCGAAGAATGGCTGTGATTGAGTCTGAGGAAGAGGATGATAGTGAAGATGTCAATGAGGAGGATGACGAAGACGCAGATGAGGAGGAGACATCTATCAGTCTTGAAGATGATGAGGATGAGGAGGATGACGAGTATGATGAGGATGAGGAGGATGAGGAAGGTTCTCCTCGTAAGATGATTCTAAACTTTGGCTTTGGTGGAGCAGCTGAGGAGGAGGATACTCGTATGGTCCCTAAGCGCTACAAGATTAAGAAGGAGTCCGAGGATGTTCAGAAGTTCTTCAAGCTCATGACTGAGCCCATTGAGACTGAGACGATTGACGACCACATTGACCAGTTCAAGGCACTCAAGGAGGATGAGAAGAAGCGTATGCTAACTGCCCTTGAGAATCGTCCAAAGGTAAAGGAGCAGCCTGTAATGTTCAAGATTCTCAACATGCAGACAACTCCTGAGATTCAGGCACAGCTTCTTGCCAAGTATAATAATCTTCAGGCTCTTGACCCTGGCTCAGGTGAGTATTACAAGATGCGCAACTGGCTTGAGAAGGCTACCTCTCTTCCTCTAGGTATCAGAAAGCAGATGCCTGTGAAGGTTGGTGATGGTGCTGATGTTTGCTCTGCCTTTATGACTCGTGCTCGCAAGTGTCTTGATGAGGCAATCTTTGGGCAGCAGGAGGCTAAGCTCCAGATTCTCCAGTTCATCGCAGGTAAGATTACGAACCCCCAAGCCAATGGTATGTCTCTGCTACTCATTGGCCCTCCAGGTATTGGTAAGACATCTCTAATTAAGCAGGGTATCGCTAAGGCTCTTGACTGGCCTTTCCAGTTTATCTCTCTTGGCGGTGATTCAGATGCCAGCACATTCAATGGTCACCAGATGGTCTATGAAGGTTCTCACTGTGGTAAGATTGTGAATTCTCTAGTGGCTGCCAAGTCTATGTCTATGGTTCTGATGTTTGACGAGCTAGATAAGGTGAGTAATACGGCAAAGGGTGAGGAGATTCAGAACCTTCTGGTTCACCTGACGGATTCTGCTCAGAACTCTGACTTTGAGGACAAGTATCTGTCTGGTATTCCACTTGACCTCAGCCAGTCGATGTTTGTCTTTAGCGCAAATAATATTGAGAGGATTGATAAGGTTCTCCTTGACCGTTTCACAGTGATTCATCTGGATGGTTATGGTCCTAAGGAGAAGCTAGAGATTGCTGAGAAGTTTCTGCTTCCTGGGGCTCTAAAGCAGGTTGACCTAGCTGAGCGTGTTGGGATTCCCAAGGATATTGTCTCACACGTGCTTGAGACGTATGCCAAGGAGGAGAAGGGTGTGCGTGAGTTGAAGCGGTGTATGGAGCAGATTGCGCAGAAACTAAATATGCTGCGTCTATTTAACTCTCCCGACCTTCCGTTTTACATCAAGGACTTCTCGCTTCCCTTTATTCTGAAGAAGGAGCATGTGGATAAGTTTCTGAAGGAGAGAAAGTCTAGCGAGGATATCAGCCATCTCAAGATGTATACCTAGAGTAGATGCCTGGTAAAGAGTATCCTACACATTCATCACGAACAAGGAGAACCTCATTACAACGCGCTGCTAATCGCCGAGGCTTATTAAATTTAACTCCTGCTATAGAAGCTGAACTTGCTAGGCTAAATAATGTAAGACGTCTTTTTAATATGGGTCAGCGGAATCCACGTATAGTAGAAGAGGAAGGCAGGGTATATCAAAAGGCAATGGCATTAGTAAGAGAATTAGAAGAAGATGCGCAAAGAGACGAAGCTGAAAGATTGAGATTAATAGGTGTTTATAGAGCAGCAGTAGTAGCAGCAGCTACTTCTGCTAGAGAGGCAGCTGAAGCACGAAGATTAGCATCATCAGTATTACAGGCACAAGCTGGTCCAGTTCAGGCTGCTGGTCCAGTTCAGGCTGCTGGTCCAGTTCCAGCTGCTGCTCCGCAAGCAAGAAGACTAGCTGCTCCAATGGCACTTAATTTAAGCGGGGGTCCTTACTCTGGTGTTCCTTACCCTGGAAATTTACCATTAAGTAACTCACCACTAATCCCGTATACCCCTCGACGTGGAGGTAGGAAAACAAGGAAAGTAAAAAATACTAAAAAGTCTAGAAAACATTTACGGAGATAGAGTAAATGGCTTACGACTTTTTAATGAATACGGCATCTGCCCTCTTTTTCATTTGCTATATTCCTGAATTATATGCCAATTGGAAAAATAAGAATGCTAATTTCTACAATATGCCAGAGAAAGCCCTGATTTTATTAGCAAGTGCTTTTGCTCTTGCTTACGCAATTATAAATGATGATGTATCACTCATGACAAATTATGGACCTATTCTTGGACTTGATATAATCGCATTTTTAATGAGACTATATTACGTCTTTGAAAATAAAAAAGAATCTATTTCTTCACAGATGTCTCTGGCATCACCTGTGGCTTCGCCTTCACCAGAGCCTGATCTTGAGCTCCAGCAGGAGCCTGTGTCCACATAGAATTCTGCTTCTCTCTTTCTTTCATCATTTCCTCCATTTTAGATTTCAGCTGCTTAGATGATTCAGTATCTACTTCACGCTCCTTAGTTGTTCCGGGACCCCAGCGAGCCGATGGATTACAGCGCATATCTAATACTCATGACTATTATTATCCTTAATCTCCCCACCAACAGTATACCTCTTGAAATTAGTTACATCCTTCTGAACTTGCTTTACTTGAGGGCTACAGCTCCAACACTTGTGCCTATGAGAACCATAACACACCTTACCTGAATTTGGATTAAAACTGGTGAATCTGTTCTTAATTGTATTCCCAGTAAACTTGTGAATAGTAACAAACTTGTTAAAATTATTTACAAAATCCTTACCAGTCTCAATTCTAGCCTTTACGCGCATCAGAGGCTTGTTCCAGGAAATAGGCTCATTCTCGTAATACATATCCATTCCTGTACAAGTTCAGTGGAAATAAAAAAGTTCAATTTTTATAAAAGCTATTACTCCTTTCGATAGAATAAGATATACGAAGGCTCTCCAATAAGTGCTTTAGAACCATCCTTAATCGTGGAAACAGATTCATCATCATACATATTCCACGCACCTGTCAGAGGACTCTTTACTTGTGCTACATAATGCCCACCATTCGCAGACCCGTGATGGTCAACCACTGACTGAAGATTAAATGAAGCCAGTTTACTAGACTCTGGACTTTTCTCTGAGAACCACTGTGTAAACTTCTGAGCCGGATCGGCGCTGAAGTTCGCATGACACTTGGACCCATTCGGATTAAATCGTTTTAGAATAATAATAAGATTCTGTGGTAGTCTCCAAATACGCCTCTGAACAGACCCAGGGGGCCTCTTTGCCTTTGGAACAGGGGAATCAGATGGAACATCTGGAGAACACTTATCACATTGATACTCATCCAAATCCTCTGGAAGAAACTCATAATCAATACACTGCTCCAAGGTAGAAATCTTCTTATCAGGAAATCCAACCTTTAGCATATTGAATGGCTCATAGCGACAGCTTACAGATGAGCATTGCTTACATGTTACTGAGACCTCCATGAATCCAAAGAAGTAATCAACAATTGGTGAATAATTGGGTGCTACATCTTTCTTCCACGTCATAAGTGCCTTATACGCGGGACTCGTCTCATTAGCTACTACATTTATATTTAGAGGCTTCTTCATTCCCTCATGAAGCTGGTCGAGAAGAAAGACAAGTGCCTCTCCACTATCATGTGCCTGGGGAGTAATCATATGCTCATATGTAGGACACTCCTTCAGAGACTCTCTAAAGTAATGGAGAAATCCAGAGGGCCTCAAGTAGCCAGGTCCAACTCCAGTCCACATATCATTAATAAGCTCCTTGTAGGCACGACAGAGAACTGCCTCTGACTTATCATTCTTATGAATCCAGGGGTCAGAGTGCTTATTAAAGAATACAGTTAGATCTGGAACATGTCTTAGAGCCTGAACAGCAGCATTCAAGTAGCATGTATTTCCAAGATTTGCCAGGCCAATACGACCCTTTTTAGAATCGTTAGACATGATGATACTATCCTATAAAAAATACCTACATTCAATTTTACTAGGGGCATAAATCAATCGCACCCAAATCCTCTGGTAATGATTTTACTGTAATTTTATAGAAAGATGCCAACTCATTCATCTTATTTATATCATCACCGCACAGAAGATTAATAGCATTACCCTTGCGCCCAAAACGACCACCGCGACCAATACGATGAATATAATTAGCCATCTCAACTGGTAACTCATAATTAATTACAAGACTAATCTGCTGAACATCAATACCTCGGGCAAGCAGGTCCGTGCTAATAAGAACACGCGTCTCACCCTTTCTAAATGAAATCATTCTTGCTAGTCTCTCCTTAATATCTAAATCAGCGTGGATACATGTAATTGGAAATCCAGCAGTAGTCATTTGAGCAGAAAGTTGCTCTGCCCTATTCCTGGTATTACAGAAGATTAGAGCCTGAGTAATATTTAGATTCTTATAAAGGTCAAGAAGAACATCTAACTTCCATGATTCCTGCTCAAGAGCTAGAGAATATTGAGTAATTCCATCAAGATTTACTTCCTCAACTGGGACAATAATCTTTACAGGTTTATCTAGAATTTTCATAGCAAACTCCTTCACATCTTCACTGAGAGTCGCGCTAAAGAGAGCGCAGCGAGTTGTAGCAGGAAATCCAATATCAAGAATATGCTGAAGTTGCTCTCTAAAACGGTCTTCTAGCATCTGGTCTGCCTCATCTACTACAATCACTTTAATGTGTTCAGTAGTAAACGCACGACGCGTCATTAGATCATAAATGCGCCCCGGTGTTCCTACAAGAAAGTGAACACCTCTAGATAAAGCGCGAATATCATCACGCACTGGCGTCTTTCCCATAGCACCATATGACTTTACACCCATTTTAGCACCCAGAGCTGTTGCGACAGCATTTACTTGCTCACCTAGCTCTCTAGTTGGGACTAAGCATAGAACTTGAACACCTTTTACCAAAGGATCTATGCGCTGTAAACTACCAATTGTGAATGTTCCTGTCTTTCCTGTTCCACTTTGTGCCTGCGCGAGAAGATCACGGCCCTCTGCGATAATCTTAATACCCTTTGTCTGAATTGGCGAAGGCTTCTGAAATCCAATCGCATAAATTCCTCTTAAAAGTTCCTCATTAAGATTCATAGAATCAAAGGTCTCATACTCCTCTACTTCCTCAACACAAACTAATTCTGCGGCCATGCCTATAATTAAAAAATAAGGTATTCAACTTTAGACCCTACTGTAAAACTTTACCTAAAAAATGAATATGTGAATAGGTTAGAATAAGTATGGCCGAAGATGAAGGTGATTATGAGGAGCATTTTGACGAGGAGATTGATATGGTAGAAGATGGTGCCTTGTTAGCAGAGGATACCCAGAAGAGAGATTTAGGAAATGAACTTCTACGATTTCATCCAGAGGCTCGCATTGATACAATTGAGACAGTATCTCTTGATATACAATTAACGAATATTCCCCCATCATTTCAAAATGCTGATGGTCAGGCAGACCCTAAGCATCGCAGTCTTCCTTTCCTAACCCAATTTGAGAAGACAAAAATTTTAGGATTTAGAACAAACCAGTTAAGTCAAGGTGCTCGCGCATTTATCGCAGTTCCGACGCACGTTACTGACTTGAAGGTAATTGCTAAAATGGAACTAGAGGCTAGGCGTTTACCTTTCATTATTAAGAGACCAATGCCTGATGGAACATTTGAGAAATGGCGCCTATCAGATTTAATGATTTTATAAGTAATCCTTCATTATAGATATCTAAAAAACTATTTTTACTGTATGTATTAGAATGTCTAAAGGAGATACAGGTCCAACTGGTGCTACATCTATATACAGACAAAGAGGCCAGTGGATATTAAATACTAGCTATATTATTAACGATTTGGTTATTGATCCTGTTGATAATAATACATATATTTGTGTATCTGTATCAAATCTAGCTGCAACAGTTCAGCCAAGAAAATTAGTTCCAGAAGTATTTATTTTATTTGTAAAATGTGGTTCTACAGGTCCAACAGGAATGATTGGATATACTGGAGATACTGGTATGCCTGGCTCACCTTATAATTTAAGAGGATTATGGAATTCTGAATTCGCATATAAATTATATGATTTAGTAATAGACCCTATTACAAGTAACGTATATATATGTTATGTTACAAATCATACAAGTAATCTTCCTGCACCAAGTGCTGCTAATATGAATAGATATTTTAAATTATTTGTTACATCTGGTTCAACAGGAATTACAGGTTCTACTGGTCCTTCAGGAACTGTATATTCTTCAAAAGGAAATTGGAATTCTAAAACAATATATAATTTAAATGATTTAGTTATAGATCCAATAGATAATAATACCTATATATGCTCTGTTAAAAACCACGGAATAAATCTTCCCGCACCATCATTAAATTCAAGTAAATTTACACTTTTTCTTAGATCTGGTTTAACAGGTTATACTGGACTTACAGGATATACTGGAACACCTGGTAATGCTATTTATTCTAATCCAAATGCCCCTGTAATTAACGTTGGAAAATCTGGAGATTTATATATAGATAGCTCTGAAGGAGATTTATATCAATTCGGTTCATATGTATCTACCTTTGCTGGGTTAGAGAATTTTGATGAATTAGGAAATACTCAGTCTGTACCTATTTTAAGAAATGATGGAAATATATTAACTACCACATTCTTTAATCCTGAAGCATTAACTAGAGATATATCTGGAAATATTTATGTATGCGACACTTATAATAATGCGGTTCGTAAGATTGATTCATCTGGAAATGTAAAAACATTTATACTAGGACCAGGGGCACAATCAGATGGAAATGGATATCCTGCTGGAATAACGGTAGATAAGAAGGGTAATGTTTACATTTCAGAATCTAGAAATCATTTTATTATTAAACTAGATGTCTCTGGAAATATTACAACAGTAGCTGGTTCAAATGGAACATCTGGATTTATAGATGGTAGATCTGGAGCAGCTAAATTTAATTTTCCAAATGGGCTTAGAATTGACTCTAATGATAATCTTTTTATAGCAGACTCTGGTAATAATGCAATTCGTAAGATAGATAAGCTAGGTAATGTTACAACTGTAGCAGGAGATGGAATAGCAGGAAGCATTAATGGTATAGCTTCTGTAGCTAGGTTTAATTATCCTGGTGATATTGAGATTGATTCTAGTGGAAATATTTTTGTAGCAGATACAAATAATGAAACAATTCGTTTAATAAATTCAAATGGAAATGTTATAACTATTGCTGGTAAAATAGGAAGGTCTGGGTATGTTAACGGTGATATAACAGTTTCAATGTTTAATCAGCCAAACGGCATTACATTAGATTCTAGTGGTAATATTTATGTATGCGATACAGTAAATTCTGTAATTCGTAAGATAGATATTTTTGGTAATGTCACAACGCTTGCTGGTTCTGGTAAACAGGGATTTAATAATGGTTCTCAAGAAAATTCAATATTTAATAAACCATATGGAATTTGTATGGATTCTACTGGTAATATACTAGTAGCAGATTCAGGAAATAATCTAATTCGTAAGATATCTAAACCAAATTCTTGGACACCGTTATTAAATATTCTTGGTCCAACAGGTCCACCAGGTAGTGCTTCACATACAGGTTGTACAGGACCAGTTGGACCTCCTCTTTCAGCATATCCTTATTTTAATATTGGTCCTACAGGAACTATTGCACCAGATAAAATTAATAAAGAACAAATGAAACAAAGAGTAGATTTAGTAGCAAAATATAGGGAAATTAAGAGACAGGATATTCTATCTCTAGTTGTAAACTATCATGTTGAGGCTACAATTAATGAGATTATACAAATTCTCATTAATAATACAGGTCAGACAGAACATTTACATTATTTACAAGTACCTCCAGGTGAAGTAATGAATAAAATTGTCTATAATTTATCAGAAGTTAATTATGATTCTGTGAAATTATTAGCAATTCCTATCATTATTGATATTCTAAAGAAAAAGTTTGTAGATTCAGTAATAACAACAAATTTACAAAAGACCTATGTTTCTGTAAACTGGAAATAACTCTTAGTTCTGTTTTCTCACTTGAATCTGAGGACCCTTTAATCGTTGACCCGCGGAAGGGTCGTATTTATTAGAATCTGCTGTTTCAGATTCTAAATAGTGAGCCGCGCTATGACTCCAGAATTCTGGAGCACCAATACGGAAATCTCCGTGAAGTTCAGCCTTATACCAAAAAATAATATCTTCTAATTTATTACTTTGTGTGTTGTTGCTTACAACTAGACACTCGTAATTCTGAGTACATTGGTCCATGACCTGGCAAAAAAATTCAAAGGAGGGAAAGGCTGACCCATAGTTTTCGTAAATACGCTTTCTGTTATTCAGATATGGCTCACGTAAGATGAAGACATAGTCTACATTTGTTCTTAGAACAGGAGGAACGCCTAGGGGATACTGCATAGTAATCAAGAAGAACACCTTCACCCATCGACCATTTAAGAATAGATAGCGAACATTCAAATCGCGTGTCCATGTATCATCATATAGACAGTCGTCTAAGATTAAGAATGATCTAGGGTCCAGCCGGGACTGAATACCATTTCCCTGCTCTGCCATTACTTTCCTCATGATTGCCTTTTGTCTGTTAACATAGTTCTGGACAATAACAGGAGAATAAGCTCCATGAATGAAAAGTGGAGGAACCATCTTCTTGTAGAAATCGTTAGATTCCTCGGTTCCACTAATCACAGTACCAAGGGGAAGTGTCTTATGGTGATAGAGAACATCACGAACAAGAGTAGATTTACCTGTTCTACGGCGTCCAATAAAAATACATACCGCATCTTCGGGAATCTGAGCCATACTGAACTTCTTCAATTGTAAATTCATCGCAGCAGAGGCAGCCATTGAAACTATAGGATTAGGCTTTTAATTGAAATTATAAACAACGCGCATTCTTTTCTAAAGTGCTATCTTTACTAAAGTAATGTCCTCTCCGTATCCGTCTCTTCAAACGGTGGAATTGCCAAATTCAGAAACCTGGGAAATTAAACCAACTCCTCAACTTCAAGACGCTCTTGAAATGCGGTTCAAACCTCTTCAGACAACATATCCCGGAATGATCAGATTTGCGAAATCCAATAAGCTGAGCCCTTTTCTCAGATTTGATCATAAGTGGCACCTTGAAGAGTTTCTAGGAGAGGTTCCTCAACGTTCTGGTACTTTTCATGGAAGAGTTAGAGCTTTTAAGGATGGAAAACCTTCAGATGAGCAAAAAAATATTTTAGGGTTTTGTAAGATTACTCACCTTCTTGATGCTTACAAGATGATTCAGGGAAATTATCCTATGTCTCAGCATCCTGGCTTACCTGCTCCAGGGAAAAAGTCGGCAAAGGTTTATAGTAAGATACACGATCCTCATAATCAAGCTTATGTAGATGGAGTAGCATGTTATATGCTAAGTAAATTTAGAGAGGCAGATCATTCTCCTCATTTCTCTTTATTTTATGGTGCTTATCTTGCTATAGCAAAAGAGTATTATTACAACATTACAGAGGATTTTTCTGAAATCAGATTTGATTCGTGGTTTTGGAAGAGGCAAAAGGAGGGTATCTTCAGATTACTGGGATATAATCGTGATCAATTAATGAAATCAAATGACCCTCTCATCGAAGCTCCAGATGACCTTTATTCAGACAGTGAATCTGAACATTCATCATTATCATCTAATTCAACTGGAGAACTTCATGATGGAGATGGTGCTTCTAATGCTTCTGGATCTTTACATTCTGCGTCAATTACAACAGCTTCTTCTAATAACTCTCAAAAATCTGATGAATCTGATGACTCAGATGAACTTGGAAAAGAATATAAATTTTTTGCTGCCTTATCTGAATTCCCCACAATGCTCATGTTCCTAGAATCTAATGATGATACCATGGATTCTTTATTGGAAGAAGGAAACCCTAGAATGGATGCTGAAATAGGCACTAAGGAATGGGAAGATAGATGGACTGCCTGGCTCTTTCAAGTCATAGCAGCTCTATGTCAGATTCAGAGCCTTTGGGCTATGACGCACAATGATTTACATAGTAATAATATCTTATGGGTTCCTACAGATAAGAAATTCTTTTTCTATAAGACAAAGGATGGTAGAATATGGAAGGTTCCAACATATGGTAAACTCTTTCGCATTATAGATTTTGGTCGTGCTATCTATACCCATAATGGAACCTTATGTATTAGTGATGACTATTGGCCTGAGAATGAAGCTGGCACCCAATATAACTTTGGACCTCTATATGATCCAAAGGAGCCTAGAGCTTATCCTAATCCCTCATTTGATTTGTGCCGTCTTTCTGTAAGTATTATTGAGGCAATGTTTTTAGAGAATCCTCCTCCAAACAAGGAGAATGGAGAAGTTATGAGTTCTGAGG
>Ga0247722_10001465_pt1 | contig 13014 bp, 9 predicted proteins | sample MSEWelMarce3H_FC_FD_189094 | JGI IMG/M metagenome (GOLD analysis project Ga0247722, IMG submission 189094) | Subsurface sediment microbial communities from gas well in West Virginia, United States - MSEEL Well Study Marcellus 3H_FC | ecosystem: Environmental > Terrestrial > Deep subsurface >... | reverse complement strand
TACTTTCCTCCGTTGTTGCGGTTCTTTCATATCCAAGAGATTAGTCCTTCTGGATGGATACAGATTCATGATTACGAGAAAGTGAAACACAAGGCGACACACTGTAAGGTGGAAATAACTTGTTCTTCTCAGTCGGTTCGCCCCATTGACAAGGATACCTTTGTTCCCTACAAGATTTGTAGTTTTGATATTGAAGCCAGCAGTAGTCACGGCGACTTTCCAGAAGCCATCAAAGATTACAAGAAGGTCGCTTACGATATGGTGTATCATTTGGAAAAGGTGCCCAAAGAAGATTATCCAACTCTTCTCAAGGAGCTCATTCTGAATGTATTTGACAAGAAGCAGACCTTGACGATTGACCGTTGTTATCCGAAGAAGCCTCCAACTGAAGACAAACTACTCTTGTGTATCAAGGGACTGATGGCATACAAGATTGTGAAAAAGGAAGAGGCCGAGAACAAGATACAAAAATACTTTCAGGTGGAGGAACCTGAACATGACGGAGACGACGAAGCAGAACATGAGTTTTCGAAGAAGGTTCAATACAAGACGATTGAAGCGCAATCGGACTTGGTGGATTTCCTGACGAATCCATCGATTGACACGCCTGTGAAAATCGTCTATCTCATGGATGTCTTGGGTCAGTTATTTCCTGCACTGGAAGGGGACCAAGTGACGTTTATTGGGTCCACGTTCATGTCCTATGGGTCGGAACAATGTTCGCTTCAGCATTGTATCTGCGTTCAAGAAACCGATACCCTTTTGGACCAACATACCCTGGAATGCTACAAGACCGAAAAGGAAGCCTTGGTCGCATGGAGTCAACTGATTCAGCGAGAAGACCCTGACATTATCATTGGCTATAACATCTTTGGTTTCGATTTCAAGTTTATGCATGAACGGTCTCAAGAGCTAGATTGTGTAGAAGCCTTTATGAACCTGGGACGAGCCAAAGAATATTCTTGCGAGGTAGAAGAAACGAAGATTGTGTTGGCGTCTGGGCCCTATGACCTCACTCGTATACCCATGACGGGTCGTCTGTTGATTGATATGTATACCTACATGCGTAAAGAGTTCAACCTCTCGTCGTATAAGCTAGACTCGGTTGCAGGATATCTCTTGAGCGATACCGTGAAGCGTTACGAAAACGATGCGGACACCTCTCGTATTTGGAGCAAGAATTTGAAAGGCATCGAAGTCGGATGTTTTATCCATTTTGAAATCATCAACCATTCATGTGACCTCTATGAGGAAGGACGCAAGTTTCAAGTCATCGAGTGTTTCAAGGATGGGTTTCGGATTCAAGGGACGCTGAAGGGAACCGAGACGCTGACTTGGGGGCTTGCCAAGGATGACGTATCCCCTCAGGAGATTTTCAAATGGACCCATCAAGGTCCTTCGAAACGCGGACTGATTGCCAAATACTGTATTCAGGATTGTAATCTCGTGCATCAAATCTTTCAAAAGGTGGACATCTTGACCACTTTCGTAGAGATGAGCAAGCTTTGTAGTGTGCCGATTGACTTCTTGGTCATGCGCGGTCAAGGCATCAAAGGAACCAGTTACGTGGCAAAGAAATGCCGAGAAAACGACGTTCTGATGCCCTTTATCTCCAAAGGGAATCCGTTTGAGCTTTACGAGGGAGCGATTGTCCTTGAACCGAAATGTAACTTGTATCTGGAAGACCCAGTGGCTTGTCTCGATTACGGGTCTCTGTATCCCTCCTCCATTATCAGTGAGAATCTTTCACATGACAGCAAGGTATGGACCAAGGAATACGACACGGCTGGGGCTATCAAGACCGACAAGTTTGGAAAGGAACTCATTACGGGTATACGGGACAAACAAGGCAATTTTATCTATGACAACCTGGAAGGCTACGACTATGTCGATGTCACTTACGATACCTTTGAGTATAAAAAGACTGGTTCAAGTGCTTCGGTCAAGGTGCTCACCGGGTTCAAGGTATGTCGTTTTGCACAATATCCGGATGGAAAGAAAGCGATTCTACCCTCTATTTTACAAGAGCTCTTGGCCGCACGTAAGAGCACCAAGAAACAAATGGAGAAGGAGACCGACCCGTTTCAAAAGAATATCTTGGACAAGCGACAGCTCAGTATCAAGGTCACCGCAAACAGTTTGTATGGACAATGTGGTGCCAAGACCAGCACCTTTTACGAGATGGACGTGGCGGCCTCTACGACTGCAGTCGGTCGTAAACTGTTGAAATATGGCAAGGAAGTCGTGGAAACGGTATACAAGGATACTTGGGTCGATACCAAATATGGAAAGATGCATACTGCAGCGGAATACATTTATGGGGATACGGACTCTGTCTTCTTCACCTTTCATCTGTCCCAAGATGGCAAGAAGGTAGAACCGCAACGCGCACTAGAGGTGACGATTGAACTCGCCCAGGAGGCCGGTGCCTTGGCGACGCGGTTCTTGAAGAAACCCCATGACTTGGAATACGAGAAAACATTCCTACCGTTTTGTCTCTTGTCGAAGAAACGATATGTAGGAATGCTTTATGAATATGACCCGACCTATTGTAAGCGCAAGTCGATGGGCATTGTCTTGAAACGACGCGACAATGCTCCGATTGTTAAAGATGTTTACGGAGGCATTATTGACATTCTCATGACCGAAAAAGATGTCCAAAAGTCGATGGATTTCTTGAACACGATGTTGCTTCAAATTGTCCAGAAGAAGGTTCCGATTGAGAAACTCATGATAAGCAAGTCACTGCGGTCGTTTTACAAGAATCCAAAACAGATTGCTCATCATGTCTTGGCCGAACGCATCGGTATTCGAGACCCTGGAAACAAGCCGGCTCCAGGCGACCGTATCAATTACATTTACATTGTCAATCCAAAAGCAAAACTCCAAGGAGACCGTATCGAAACGCCTGCGTTTATCGAACAGAACAAGTTGAAGATTGATTATGGTATCTACATTACAAATCAAATCATGAAACCGGTCCTGCAACTCTTTACGCTGGTCTTGTATGAGATGCCAAAGTTTCGGCGCAGAAAGGCGAGTTTCCTCTTGGAACTACAGACCTTGAAACAGAGCTTGGAATTTGAAAAATACGAAAAGAAGGAACAGGTGCTCAAACAAAAAGAAGCAGAGAAGATTTTGTTTGAAAACATCCTTCGTGACAATCAGAACGACAAGAGTGGGAATCAGGCGATGACCAGTTTCTTTAAAAGGGCAAATTAACGGTTGTAATACCAGTTCATCGAAAGATAATTTTGTATGTTATCTGACATGGAGGTGTCGATAGAGGTTCGATTCGGTCCTTTGCTGTAAAGACTTTGAATGTCATCGTAATGAATGGCACTATCGTAATAACGAAGCGAAGAAATGAATCCATTGAATCCGCCTTCGGAATCACCAATCAAGGTATCGTAATAATTTTGTCTCGGCAAATGATTTAATTTTTTTCTTTGGGTTAAAATGCCGTTGAGATAGATATCCACCGTGGTATTCTCTACGCGAATGGTAACACACATCCATTTTTTGAGAGGAATATTTTTGATGTGGATGGTTTCTAAAAAGTCATTGTTTTTCGTGCCCGAGTCAAACGTATTGACCACAAGCACCAATCCGGCGTGTAAATTTTTATCACCATACAATGAATTATCCGCGGCGTTTTTGGTAATAAACAGCCCCGGGGAAGCATTCAATAGTTCATTCACCACACCCGAGTTAATCTTTGGAACTGCAACGCCCGTTATACCGGGTTCTTGACTTCCCTTAGAGAATACTCGCTGATAGAGGTTATTGTCAATCTTGTTTAGGTCCTCAATATAGACCCATACATTCCAGGTATATTCCAGACCATATTCCTGATTGATAGACCGATAGATGGGCACACTCTTGTCCACGTTTGGATTCGTAGAGACAATCTTTAATTTATTGGCACTGACCATTCCATCTATCAAAATAGGACTTTTGCTATTCATCCAGTATTGTTGGATGAGCGAAACCCCTACATTAAAAGCACCCATAAAAAGTAAGAACAGAGCCATGACAAAGACAAACCGACTAATCGTCGTATTCGAGTTTACAAACTCGGCACCTTTTTCCATATAGCCAGACGGCGCGGCACCTTGGATTTGTTCCCTTGCGTTTTCCGCTCGTTTTTGAACCACTTCTTTAAAATTGGCGGCCTTTTCTTTGACTGCTTCTTTCAAGGAACTCGCCATGTTTGATGTTTTTTCTACAACCTTCTTGAAATTCCCGCTAATGGTAGAAGGACCCCTGGATTGGTTCATTATAGAAAAGAGATATTAAAATAAAATAAATTTGGCAACTTCCTCCGAGTCTTGGTAGAACGTAAAGTTTGCCTTGTAACGGTTCAGCAAATTGCCGAATAAATTGTCACTAAATCCTGCTTTGTAAATGTCCCACACCTCTTGTGGAGACAAAAACCGTCCATAGTATCGAGCGTTTGAAATACTTCCAGAGAAGCCCTTGTTTCCTTTGCACAGATAGAGCTTGTCAGCCGTCTTGGGAGTAAATAGCGGCGATGGGTTCAACTGGGTATCGATGAGTTTTCCATTGATGTACGTGTCGGTGGAGTTTGCGTCAAAACAAACCACCATGTTTACCCACTTTTGTATCGGGATATTCTGAATGGTAATGGTTTGGTTTTTCATTCGAGTTGAGCCGACTTGTCCGTCGTAAACGTCATAGCGTATCAACAAGTTGTTTTCATTCTTGTCCAAAATGAGCTGGGTGGGTGTTGCGCCGGGTCGGTCGAGGGACAGAATGTTTTTCTCTGACCCAAAATCTGTATTCCAGTCATCGATATAGACCCAGGTGCTTAGACTGAAACTTGCAGTGGGAATAGGTAAATTCGAATACACAAACTCTTCTTGTGCGTTTTTCGGAGAATCGAGAATCTGGTTGTAGGTTTTAAACATGGACAGGGAAGAGGCTAGCAATAGACCTAATACCAAGATAAAGATAACCAGAATAATTTTGGTTGTGCCCGTCACTTGGTCTGTAAGAACAAAATAGATGGCAATAATAAAAATAATCACCAACAGGATGGAGGTAAAGGAGGTTATTTCCATTGTATATTAAAAGGATATATATTTTCATACAGGCGGAGTTTTATTGTGAAACTCTTGATATATCTTCTGTATTTTATCTGCAGTCAAAGGATACTCATAATATTTCATGTTGCAGATACCTCCAATGTTTTCATTTCGGTCTGACCCTACCAGAAGAAGCTCATCCGAGTATATTTGGGTCAGGGCATTGTAGGTTCCTACTAAATTATTGTTGATAAAGAGGTCTAATGTTCCATATTGATAATTAAAGACAAGATGGTTCCATCTCTGATACAATATCTTATTTGTTTTATAGAGTTGTCTCCGATTGGTGGTCTCCCCCTGGTTGATTTCGACGGATAGTTCCTTTGTAGAGGGGGTGTAGTATAGCGAGGGCTTTGTGCCAAAACTGACAATCAGTTGCTTGTCTGCACAAAATTCCAGGGTATTAAAGTATACCCAAAAGGAACACGAATAATGATACATGTTTCCGTCAATGACCGAAGGCTTTCCGAGTAATACATAGGGGATGGTCATGACCGTGTCTCCGCTTGCGCGAACGGTAGAGTAAAGTATTTGAAGCGCATCGACCACACCCAACAATTGAGGGTTGTTACGGATTTTATCTTGTATTTTTTTCTTGTATTCATTCTTTTTCTCTTCGAGGGTCTTCAATCGGTTATCTATTTCTGGGTTGATATCTTCACTCATGTCTTGAAAGATGAGTTGCTTATACCTTTCCAACGCATTATACCATCCATAGAGCGACTGACTGTCTTGGGTTTCCAACGTGGTAAACCCTTCCTTCGCATCTTCTTTTTGTAAAGCCTTTTGCTTTTCCCTTTCCTTTTGCTTTTTCAAGTCATTCTGTTCTAAATAGACAACAATTTGTCTCGTCCATCTCTCGTAGAAGGGTTTGCTATAGAATATTTTCTCATACAGCTCGTTTCGGCTCATGGATATCGATGCCTCTTGCAAGGAGATGGGGCGTTCAATCAAGGTAATGCCGTCTTGTTTCGACCACTCCTTTTGTATTTCTGGAAAAATGAAAAACAGTATGACATAGAAAATCAAGACAACCAACAGAATAAACGTGGTCGAGGGTGTATCGGCATAATCCTTTTTCATATAATCGACCAAGTCGCGAAGTAAACAGGGGATATACATGATGAAGTCAATCACAAGACGAAGGATGGGGCTATTCAAAGGAGCACTATCTCCTTGATATAGCACGGCAAGCAATAACACGAAAAATCCCATGGTCAAGAGAAAGGAATATTCCAACATGGTGGAAGTGGTTTCAACAAATTGCCGATAGACCAATAGAAATGCCCAGGTCAACAAGATGGCAAATAAAACAAATTTACCTACCCTTAAGAAATGAGGCCAAAAAAATGCCATGGACTCGGGAAGGCTTTCTGACGTATCCTCTTTAAAATGAGACTCGATAAAATAGAATATACCAAAACAGATAAAAAAAAAGATAAATATCATATACAGTTTGAACCTGTCCAAGATGTGATAAGGATTTACCATAAAGACAAACACTCCGATTGAAATGACCACGAAGAGTAGAATCAGGAAGAGGGATTTCGAATTGGAAACATACGTATAGGTGTTTCCATCCATTTGATATTATAGTATATTTTAGATATTATACTATCCTATTTTGAATATTAAATATTTTCCATGGCTGTCTTTTCTCCATGACAATTGCGACACAATGCTGCAAGATTTTCGACTTCATTGGACCCACCATGTTCCAGTCGTATCTCATGGTCCACCTCAAACCAAGCCGTGAGAGATTGCTGACATTTTTTACATTTCCATCCTTGCTGAGAGGCCACATACTTCTTTTTTGTCTCACTCACGCTACGACTGGTCGAGTTTTTGCCCGAGGTCCGTATCCGTTCCGCGGGGTCCTTTTGTAAAAAAGGTTGTATCATGTCTTTGGTTTGTCGGTCAATCGGCATGACCTGAATGTATTGTCTAAACGCATTCATAAAAGACATGCTTTCGGTAGGGTTACGGTGTATCATCAGATAAAATCCCAATCCAAAGACGAGTATACCTGCCATTTTATAGTATTTCTGATGGGTCTTGAGACTATTCAGAATGAAATTATCGTGATAGGTATTGTAGAGGAATCCGCCCGTCAATAGGACAATGATGAATTTCACATTCATTGTAATGCATAGAGATAATAAATGACGAGACAAACGACCAGGATAAAGTAAATATGATGATTTCTTTCACGTCTTTGTTGGTCTGTTCTGTAAAATGTATCATAATCGAGATAGGGTTTGTTTTTTTCACGATGGTAGAGACGATAGATGAGATAGACGTATTCTTGTAATCCTTTTTCGCTATCGTAGTAACAATGAATCGGATGTTTTAAAAAAAGAGGATATAAAATGTCCTGGTCTTCACCCGAGACAAAGTAAGGGATACAGGAGAATAATTCCTTTATTTTTTTGCGGTTTACCTTGTTCGGTTCATAATAAGAGATACTTTTTTTGAGGTAAGAAAAAAGAACCTCATGGTCATTCATCCTTGTATAAAATATATAAATAAAACCCTTTTCTTTTACTAGATGTATCAAAAACCCAAATGTAATAATTGTGGAGGCAATGGCCACCTATTTTTTAACTGTAAACGACCGATTACAAGTCTTGGGATTGTTTGTTTTCGTGTCAATTTGAAAGATGAAATCGAATATTTGCTTATCCAGCGAAAGGATACGCTTGGGTATGTGGATTTTTTAAGAGGAAAATATTCGGAGAAAAACGTGTTTCAATTGAAGAATATTCTCATGGAAATGACCGAGAAGGAGAAAACGCTCATTCTGACGAAAGGTTATCCGGAATTGTGGGCGAAGCTATGGAACAAGAACGAAGAAGAATACGATACGTCAAACCGAGACAAATTTGAGTTTATCAAGAAAACCAACCGAGACTTATTCGAGGTGGCCTCGCCCTGGACGGAACCCGAATGGGGCTTTCCCAAGGGTCGAAGAAATTTCAAAGAAAAGGACATTGAATGTGCACTTAGAGAATTTGAAGAAGAGACGGGTTATGACAAACACCATATCAAACTCATTGAAAACCTATCTGGGTTTGAAGAAATATTTACGGGGTCCAACATGAAATCTTATAAACATCGTTACTTTTTAGCAAAGATACCTTATTTTATTTCGCTGGACGATAAAAATTTTCAGAAGAGCGAGGTCGGGAATTTGAAATGGATGAATTATGAGACAGCGTGTATGCATATTCGACACTACAACACGGAGAAACTGGATATTATACGTTCTATACACACTTTGTTGGAAGAAAGTATTATTTTTTAATATGAAAACATTATAATGACAGGGACGGGGACTTATCCAAGTGTGGCAAATCCTGGTCTTCAAGGTAAGATTGCTTTAAAAAAGGAGTTTGCCTACAAGTATGAAGGAAAGATAGAAGAGATTGCCTCTAAAACCAAATCCATCTGTATGGCAGGGAGTTCTTTTGAGTTGGCGCCGCATCAGGAATTTGTCAAACGTTTCATGTCCTATGATACCCCTTACAATAGCTTGCTCTTGTATCATGGTCTAGGAAGTGGCAAGACGTGTTCTGCTAGCACCATGACAGAGACCCTTCGAACCTATTCAAAATACATGGCCAACTTTAAAAAAATCATGGTGGTGGCATCACCCAACGTGCAGGAAAACTTCAAGCTTCAACTGTTTGACCCGACTAAGCTGGAGAAGAAAAAAGGGTTATGGGTATTGAATGGATGCGTCGGGAACTCACTGCTCAATGACCTCAACGCCTATCAAATCCATTCTTTGCCGAGAGAAGAATTGGTCTCTATCATCAAGAAAATTATCCGAGACAATTATTCGTTTATTGGATACGTGAGTTTTGCGAATTTTATCGAAAAATGTCGCCAAAGCCGAGACTATAAAAAGCTGAAACATACGTTTGAGTCCCGGGTGATTGTCATTGATGAGATTCATAACATTCGTATTACCGACCAGCCAAGTGATAGTATTGGAAAACGAGTGGCAGGCATGCTCCTCGAACTGGTGAAGAACGTCAAAGGCATGAAGTTCATTTTTATGACAGGCACGCCCATGTACAACGACGCAAGGGAAATTGTGTTTTTACTCAACCTGTTTCGGTTAAACGACAATCGCTCCATCTTGCGTGTCTCGGATATCTTTACCAAAGAAGGCGAATTGAAACCAGACGGAGAGAAGCGACTGTTGGAGAGCGCGAATGGATATGTCTCGTATGTTCGGGGTGAAAACCCTTATAGCTTTCCTTATTTGATTACACCGAAAATGTATGCCGATAAACATTCCTCTTTCTTATTGCCGAATCCAACCGTTCAGTTTAACGAAAAGGAGATTACCGTCCCCCTGAAATACATTGACCTATATGGAATCTCTCTATCTGCCCAGCAAGAATCGGCTTATCAATCTGTATTGGAGAAACTCAATGCTTCGGTCGAAGACTTTGACTTGTTGGATTCTCTTGGCTACAATGAATTGTTAAAACCAATACAAACCCTTATTATCAGTTATCCGGTTGACCAAGGGTATCTTACAGGCGAAGATGGTCTGTCCCACGTGATGCAATACAAAACCACCAAAACCGATTTTGAATACAAAGAGACTCCGCTACGAGGTATGTTTGAATACGACAAATTGGGTGAATATAGTGCCAAAATGAAGGCTGTATTAGACCATATCATCGAGTCCGAGGGAACGGTATTGGTCTATTCTCAGTATATTACGGGAGGTCTGATTCCTTTTGCGTTGGCCTTGGAAGAATACGGGTTTAAGCGGTATGGCGAAAAGAAAATGTCCCTGTTCAAAGACAATAAACCCGACGTGAACGTGTTTAACCTTGGAAAAAATCCGGACTACAAAGGTCCCAACAAGACGGCCAAATATGCCATCATCTCGGGAGATAAATTACTTAGCCCCAATGTGAATGAAGAGATTAGTGTATTGACGCAGAACAACGTTCACGGAGAACGGGTCAAGGTGGTTTTGATTTCCCAGGCGGGCACCGAAGGGATTGACTTGAAAAATCTGAGACAAGTTCATATCCTAGAACCTTGGTATAACCTCAATCGCATCGAACAAATCATTGGACGGGCTAGACGTAACTGTAGTCATAAAGAGTTACCCTTAGAAGATAGAAACGTTCAGCTCTTTTTACATTGTGCTTATTTAAGCGACCCGAAAGTGGAATCCTTAGACCATCTTATTTATCGCATGGCCGAGAAGAAGTCCATTAAGATTGGCAAGGTGACTCGTTTGTTGAAGCGTGCGTCGGTGGACTGTATCCTACACCAAGAACAACAAAACTTTTCAAACATAGACCAAAAGGTTCCCATTACCCTGAGCAACGGGTTAACCATGGACTATGTCCCTAAAGATGAACCTTTCAGTAACTTCTGTGATTACATGGAGAACTGTAATTATGCCTGTATCAATGAACTCAAGTCAAGTGACGTGGAGGACACGTCCACGTTTTCGTATGCACACACCAAACAATCCAAGGTTTCCGATAAAGTGAAACAACTCTATCAACTTCGACATGTCTATACGCTCAATGAAATCATTCATCGGCTCCATAGCAATACCGTCACCAAACTCAACATCATACGCACGCTTCAAGACATGATTGAACAGGAAACGATGGTAAGCGACAAATTTAACAAGACGGGCACCTTGGTGATGGTAGGCAAGCTTATTCTTTTTCAACCCGAGGAGTTACAAGACCCTCATCTTCCCATGTATCAGCGCGAACATCCTATTCCCGTGAAGCCTCTATCCTTTACCCTGGACACGGCCGAGGTAAAGGTTCAGGAAGTCCATCCCATGGTGGATATTATGCGCACCAACTACAACAAGGCCACCTTGCCGCCGAGCGACCCGGTCGAGATGGATTGGTATAGTATGTATTACGAGGCAACGCAATACATCAATAAGCAATTTAAAGAAATTGGTGCGGCAGAACTAGATCGGTATTTGGTGACACATTTATGCGAACAGTCTAATCTCAAAGAAGAGTTGGACTTACTGAATTATCTTTTTTCCAAGACGGACCACAGTGAGTTTGAACAAAAATTATTACAATATTACAAACCCTTGGTGCTTACCCATGAGGACATGAGCTACATCCATCTCCTGGACCGCGATGGGATACATTCGAAAGGAGTGCTATACGTGTTACGACCAGAGCTGGTAGGCGTCGAAAAAGAGGTATGGACTCGTGCAACCCATACAGAAAAGGCTACGGTAGAAGCCTATCCACCCGAACCCGTGGTGGTCTCGGACCTCATCGGGTTCATGGGCTTCTTCAACGACAAACATTATCATTTCAAGACCAAGCAAAAACAGGTCCGGATTACGACGGGAAAATATGTGCTCAACAACAAGAAGACCGATATTTTGACTCTGTTGAATGACCAGATTCTACACAAGATGAACTTTTACACCATTGAGAATACCAAGTCTTTGAATGTATTCATCTTATCGATTGTAGCCGAGGTCTATCTCCGTTACTTGGACGAGACACGGAGTCCTCGAAGTTTCTTGTCCAAGATGGAATATTACCAACATATCGAAGGACCCTCTATCAAAAAGAAGTAAGAAATAATCGTAGGTCTAAATTACTTATCTAAAAAATTGAATATAGATGTATCTTGTGTATATCCTAAGATGGAAAAGGAAATCATGTTGGAAGAAACCATCTGTATTCAATTTTGGAAATGCATGACGGGAACGCACAACATCGAAAAGTATTTTGACAATTACGGGAAGGCCTACTTGGAGGGAAAATGTCGGAAGGAGGGTTATGTCTACAAGGACAGTGTCCGACTGAACCATTACAAGACGGGTCTATTGAAAGAAGATTACATCATTTATCACGTATTTTATGATGCAATTGTATGTTGCCCCGAACAAGATATGCATGTATCCTGTAAAATCCAGCAAATCACCAAGGTCGGACTACGGGCTTTACTCAAGCAGGACAACAACCCGTTGACTATCTTTGTCACACGGGAACACAATCAAGACGTCGATTTTGACCTATTCACCACACAGCAATGGATTAACGTCTCCTTGATTGGTATACGATTTGAACTCAATGACCCATGTATTCATGCGATGGGCGAGATTATTCAAAAGGATTAGTTTAGATTATAAATAGGTTTAAACATTGATTTCTTTTTTGATAAAATGGAACAGACCTATGACGTCTCCAAGATGCAACGTGTCATCCATACCTTTAATAAAGAGGAACAGATACAGATATTGAAGATTGTCTATGAATCCGAACCCTCTAAGATTAGCGAGAACAGTAACGGCTCTTTTATTTACATGGATGATTTGTCTCCGGAAACCTTATCCAAAATGGACAGCTACATCGAATACGTCCTTTTAAAAGAGGTGGAAATTAAGGTGATGGAGGATGAACTGGATAAGCTAAAACATACTATACACTGATTTAAACACAAAGACAGAGAACATTGAATGAATTCAAAAGACATTTTACCCTTTTGTATGAAAGCATCCTTTGATGTCCAAATACGCCCACCCAAAAAAGCAAAGCGTCCTTCCTATCAGGACGCATTGTTTTATCAGTTTTTCATGAGATTACAAGAAAACAATCTCAAAGTATTGGGGTTTCATACGTTTCAGGAACTACAAGAAAAGACCCGTATTGCCGAATCCATGGGAGGTCTGAAATTCAAGCACAAAGAAGAAATCTTAAACAATCTTGTCTATGAGCCGAAGATTTCTTTTTTTACCTTGAATCAGTTATGTGAATATTACAAAGTGAGTCTTGTATTGATATTGGAGAAAACTTGTCTCGACTTTTTGTATTCAGACCAGCCGACTTGGTTCATGAATGAAAAATACGAGACGATTCCAGAACAGGAC
>Ga0247722_10001464_pt1 | contig 13015 bp, 13 predicted proteins | sample MSEWelMarce3H_FC_FD_189094 | JGI IMG/M metagenome (GOLD analysis project Ga0247722, IMG submission 189094) | Subsurface sediment microbial communities from gas well in West Virginia, United States - MSEEL Well Study Marcellus 3H_FC | ecosystem: Environmental > Terrestrial > Deep subsurface >... | reverse complement strand
ACTTTGGGATGTAAATATTTACATTTAAATATTTACATATTTACCACTCGCCTTCAATAGATCCCTCGTAATCGGAATTATCTGATTCTGAATCGGATGAAGAGTCATCCTCTGAGGTTTTCTTTGAAGATTTAATAATACTTAATCCCATAGACGAACGATCCAAAATCTTGATACCGGGACCAGATAGTTTCCTTTGCCCTGTTAACCGCATCTGATACTCTGCCAATAAATTATCAAATACCGTTAAGCCTTTACCAGCAAGTTCAAAAATCTGCATCACTGGTTTTTGAATCTGATTTGTAATGTAATGACCATAGTCCACTTTTAAACCGTGCTTCTTCACGAAATCCGGAGTTTCGATACGATCTCCCTGCGTTTCAGCATCAGAGTTAATAATAAATACATATGGAATACGATCGTTACTATTAGGTTTATTTCCGGGATCGCGTTTGCCAATCCGCTGAGCCAACACATTATGAGGGATCTGCTGTGGATTTTTGTAATACGACCTGAGTGTCTTTGTAATGATAAACATATCCAACGGGAACTCACCATTAAGTACTTTCTCGCACTCTTGGGTCACGAATTTGATAGCCTTTTCAATAGAATGTTCCTCCATAATAAGTTTAATCATGCCACCAAAAACATGCTTGACAATAGGTGCGTTATCGCGTCGTTTCAATACGATACCCATGCTCTTAGCAGAAAAATCAGAAGATCCGTGTGCCGTGAAATAATGTCCGTGATAACGCTTTTTAGACAAGAGGATAAATGGGAAGATGGCCTTCTCGAACTCTAAATTATGGGGATATTTCAGCTGTTTAGAAATCAACATGGCGGCTTCTGAGCACAGCATAATGTTTTTCATTACAGCATCAAGACCTGTTAACTTACGTCCCTTGCGATCCGTACATTTAAAAGACGCAAATACGCTGTCCGTGTCTCCGTAAACAATCCTGCTACCTGGATAGTTTTTGGTAATAAATCCAGAGCTGAAGGTAATTAACTGCCGACCTGTTGCTGTAGTACATGCCGCAATTTCTTTCAGACGGATTTGACTGGTGTTAGCGCCGATAATGCCGTATAGACTATTAGCGGTGACCTTGTAAGCCTGCTGAAGACCTTCGTAAATATTATACATAAAACTTCCCTTGGGATACTTCGCAGCGGTATTTTTAGCAACCTTACGCTGTTTAAGCAAGTCTATGAGAATACTCGGAATAATATCTTTTTTCCCTTCTGGTGGCTGGGCAAATCGGCAGATCTTGTGACCCGTGACGACATTCTTTGTCTTTTTCCTACCAGGACCTACGGGCACAGCACGGTATAGATCGTAAACGATATCCACATAATTCCATCCGGGATACAAACCGTTAACAAGGTTCTGTTCGTATATCGTGTCTCCAAGACACCGTCCACGGAAGTCAGTCGGATCTCCACGATTAACTGTTTTGCTACCTACATAACTGTTATGACTCAGGTTTTCGCTAATCATACAGCTCGGATAAAGGGAGTTAAAATCGGCTACGGCTACAACTTCATAATGAATGCCTTTAATTGGATTCAATACGATTGCGCCTTCGTATTTTCCTTCGTCTTCGGCCTCTTCCAACACAGGAATAAGATGGCCTTCTTGCCGACAGCGTTTGGCTACATACGAAAACAGTTTAATGCCTTGTCCACGCAGAAACAGGTAGCTGAAAGGCACGGAGCAAACCTGAGACATGCCGATATTATTAATGATGATTTCCAGTTTATCCATAAGACGATTACACAGAACGCAATCGATTAAACAATATTCCGCAATAACGCGTCGATCGGCGTCATTGCCTTTTTGTTTTACGAAAATGTCTGCGGGAGACACATCAATCTTGCTTTTATATAGGAATTTTTTACAGACGGAATCTAATTTGTAGCTTTCAAGCTGATACATCATTTGCATGACTTTATAAAGATCAACCGACACACGTCCAGTCATTTCGATATAGTGAAAAAGATTATCACCTCGACCGGCACTCTGAAGTTTTTGTTCGATTAATTTGCCTGGTTTACCCTTGAAACGACCAAGCTGAGAAAACTCTTCTGCGATTCCGAGTTGTTCGGCACGATCGTACATGAATTTGTAATCGAAACCGAAAATATTGTATCCGACAAGCATGTCTGGATTTTCCTGTACAATAATGTTTTTCCAAGCCAGGAGAACCTCGGCTTCTGTGGCATAGGATTCTACGATTACGACCGACTTATCAGTTGCGCGTTGATTATCGCGTTTAATGGATAACACGCGCGAGTTTAATTCTGTTAAATCTTCTGGTACCGCATCGCCCTTTTTCATTAACCCCATAGATACTGCGAGGGGAATAAGTTCGTTTTTGGGGATTTCTACACCCTGATACTCGAAATCAATCATGGTATCATTTGTAATTGGTTCGCATCCGTTGAGACAAATAATATGTTTTAAGTAGCAGTCTGTTTCTCCGTAACGTTTAAATGTGGAACCAATCTGGATTACTTGATCGTCTTTCAGTTGAGGAAGAAACTTGTTAAATACCTCCGTCAATTGTTGAACGTAGTCGTCGACCTTTAAAGGCTTTTCTTCCGTGTCTTCTGCTGATTTGGATTTTTTATCAGTCTTGATTTTCATCTTGCGATAACGTAGTGCCTTGCGATCTTGTTGAACAATCTGATATGCCTTATCGCATATTTGAAGTACAGTAGGAACTAAATTAAGCAGTACATCTTTACCTGGATGTTTAGATCCGCGTGTATATACTCGGTTAATTGTTAGATTCCGATAGTACGGATCAAATACTAAGGTTAGCAATAAACGCGTAACTCCTACAGGGTCTCGTTTTAAATCTATATCGTTCGTTTCCTTCAATCGTTGATATTCTTTCATAAGCTGTTGGGCGGCAGTAAAATAATCGGATACGTCTGTATCGAGTTCTGGAAAATATGTTTCAAGAAGTTCTAGCAAATTTTCAACTTCAAGCCCAGATCCTTCTTTAAATATGGACAGAACTGTATCCGCGTATGCGTTAATTAAAGTTTTGATATCATCTGGAACAGAATCGCCGGATAAAACACTATCGGCTTCTGGAAAGACCGGTTGTTTTAATTTAACAGAATAAATATTGTTGTTATTGTAGCAGTTGTGAAATGCGTAATACAAACAAGATGCTATAACTGGACGCATATTTAGGTATATCCTCTCGTCAGAGATCTGATTAAATTCTGTAATAATATCTTGGGCAAGCTTCTGATAATTCTTTTTAGCGATTGGGAAGTCACCGTGACTACTATCGGCCTCAATATCGAAACCAACATACTTAATAGGTGGCAGATCGTTTTTATCTTTCATCGGCTGGACGTCTGTCCAGTTAACCGAGACTGAATAATCACTTGTAGTATTATTCCAGATAGATTTTTGATTTTCTACACCGAGCCACCCTGATGCGTTGATATCACGACAATGCATGAAGCGCAACAAGGGCTGAAGATTGGACTCATACGGTTCATAATAATATGGTTGTCCGCTGTTCAGTAATGGCACGCGGATCTTGTTTTTGGCAAGAAAGAGGTCTCCGAACTTTTTAAATCCTCCGAGACAGGTGAAGGACATTTTAAGAAACAGAAACTTATCGTTGGCTGTAAACCCATAGAATGGCTTAGCCTTAATGAGTTTAAAATCAACGAGTGTATTGCGGTACCATCTGTCTACCTTTTCTTTCAAGGAGCTAACTAGGATATTTGCTTGACTGGTAGTCCATGTCGAAGGTACTTTAATGAAGAAGTATGGCGTAAAACCATTGATATTTAGAACTACGGACTTGCCTGCTTCATCGATACAGAAGGCTTGAATAGAGAATACTTTTTTACATTCTTGTTTCTTCTTGGGAGGACCCGAAGATTCCGAAGAAGTACTATCGTCGTCATTATCATCATTATCAGGATTGGCATCAGAGCTGTGCCAATCTACAACGTAAAACGGTGTAAGCATGATTGTGAATTAATAAATATTCATTTTTTTTCTATCGTCATAAATTGAACAGTATAAAATTAAAAACATGGATATCAACATCGCAATAGCAAACGCCACGGAACTTAAAATGGAATTACTTACGGAAGACGATACACCGCATGTAGAAGATACGGAATATGCCGACGATGAGTGGAGCTGGGATGTGACGGACACGGATATTACTGTAAAAATGTTGCGCCGTCGGAAGGATATTCGCGAGGCTCTGGTAATGGGTTTACGTGAGGCTTTTCCAGAGCGATTTGGGGGTTCAAGTTCAAGCTCAGGCGAAGGTGAGGAGGACGAGGAGGAGCCAGATATTCCTGATGAGACTATTGTTGAGATGATGAATATGGATCCTGATGTCAAGGCAACGTTGCTGGAGATTCTTCTGGAGCTAACAGATTGTGTGGAAGAAGAGGGAGAGACATCTTATTACCCAAGTATTCGCGATTACAGTTGCGTTGAGGATATTTTGCTGATAGATAAGGCAACTGGTTTTATGGAATCTCGAGAGGCCTTGCCTTATAAATATGAGCATCTTCTGTCAGAGACGATTTCGCTTATTTACAGTAATCCGCAGATCCTGCCGTTGCTATCTAAGATGAAAAAGGAACAGATTACGGATGGAATGGTACGTTCTGCGTTAAATGCCATAAAAAAGTAATTAAATATAATTAAAGATGAGTAGCTCTGAACTTACTTTGAATACTGGTGTTAAAATAATTAAGAAATCATACAAGGTTGGGTTGACACCTTCAGCGTCGCCTACGAATACGTCTCCGTCTTCGTCTCCAACACAAAAGGAGAATGATATGTATATAGAAGATTCTGTACCGGTAGCCGTTCCTACGGAAGATGCTACAATGGCGCTTACAGCTGAACAAAAGGAAGCACTGATTGAAAAGATGGAGACTAAAAAACATAAGATTAAGGTCGAGTATCGTGAAACTAACAATCAAGAACTTAAGCGTCAGTATCAAGAGGTATGCGAATTGCTTGCAAGAATTAAAGAGTGCGATGCGATAGATAAGATGCAAACGAATATAGAGGATGGTCAGCAATTGACATCTGAATTTAAACGCAAGTTTAAGCAGTTGGCCGTTACTGATTTTAATCGTATTATAGATTTAACTGGATCTAAAGAGGGAAGGAAACCTGATATTACAACAGAGACATGGCTCAAAGGTCGTACTGTAGTATTCAAAGATAAGGTATACAGACCTCCACCGGAGGATAAACTGGAAAAGTTCAAAAGCAAGATGATGTTAAAGCCTATGCCGACTGATCTGAAAAAAACCTTAGACGAGAAGCTCAGTGGAAACATGGAGGTAGCAAATATACGGAAAAACAGACCTGATTTGGTTAAATGTAAACAATATAATCCTATTAATTTTAGTGGCCTGAATCACTATTAAGGGGGGAGGTGCCCTCCCCCTTAACCCCCGGTGGACATGCTGTCCCCCTTAACCCCCTTGCCAAAATAAAAGACTTACTATCATGGCACTATCTATCATGGCACTATCTATCATGGCACTATCTATCATGGCACTATCTATCATGGCACTATCTATCATGGCACTATCATATTATGCCAGGGGGTTAAGGGGGACAGCATGTCCCCCCAATAAATTGAATTGAAAAATGTTTGATACCCTACTATTCATAGACATTCAACAACAAACCAATCATGACTTCACTGATGGACTGCCTACTTAATGCTCGCAAGGTTATTTCGGATACTTATGAGATGGATGAATCTACACTTGATAGCATCCACCAGATTATGGTTAAGGCCTGTGAGCCTATTCTTACTGCTAAGACTGTAAAGAGCAAGGAGCCTGCGAAGGAGGCTAAGGCTAAGGTTGTGCGACCAAAGTCAGCTTACAATATGTTCGTCAAGGATATGTTCCGCAAGAACAAGGAGGACGGCAAGGGCAAGAACAGCCAGGATATTATGTGCGAGGTACCAGGCATGTGGGCTAAGCTTAAGGACGACGAGAAGAAGATCTATGTAGATATGGCAACAGAGGCCAACGCAGAGTTGAATCTGGAGGATGCTGGCAAGAAGAAGGCTCCGAAGGATGCTGATGTATCCAAGCGTCGTATTACTGGCTATAACTTGTTTTATCGCGAGAATAAGGATACGCTCAAGGAGTCAGCTGTGCGCGACAGTCTGCCGACGATGAAGGTTGTCGGCAACGCTTGGAAGGCTCTTACTGATGACGAGCGCACCAATTGGAATACGCGTGCCTCAGCTGAGGCCGATGGCGCTACGGCATAATTTGATAAAATCCACGAGACTATTTAATGCGACTGATGCTGGTCGTATATAAAACGATTTACTTTGGTTAGTTGTACCAATCCAGTACACCTGATAACCTCTGTAGAAATATTTATTTAACATTCTCTTGTGTTGCCCTATTATTTGATTTTGATTTTGATTTTTAATTATTACATTCAAAACATTTGGGTCTTTTTCATCAGGTATATAATATTTTACTTTGTTAGTGGACTCATAGCATACCAAAGAGCCATTGAAATCTAAATATATTTTACCTATCTTTGATGCTATGCCGAAGATAATATCTGTATCTCTTGAAATCTTATCGGCATTCTCAGTTAATATCTCGTTTAACTTAGATCGGCTGAAATTCAAATATCGTAAAATATCTTCTTGATCTGATTTTTGGACACTATTCCAATCAGAGAGTAACAATGTAATAGTACATCTTCCTTCTTCCACTGAATCTTCCGTAACCTTAACGCTACATTCTAATTTTATTGACTCTTCTATACGTGTTTTTTTTATTAATTTATAAAGAGTGTCATCGCAATTCGTATCAGCTAATAACTTAAGATTCAAAGTATCTAAATATCTCGTTAATAATGGTTCTATTAGCAGCAACGCCATGTAGGATATATAAATTATTTTATATTAAAAAATGAGAATATGATAAGAGAGCAATAAACAGAAACAAAGATTGATAAAACAGAGCGCGTAAAACGGTTAAAAGAGCATTTAACTTTTTTAACTGTAAAGCACGAAGATCAAATTATGAAATTATCAACATTAAAAGAGGCACATATATATTGTGTTATTCACGGAGTCTCTTCGCAACAATACGGACCTCTTCTAGAAAGATTCATACGCATAAAGTTTAACTACGGAAAAAACAAAGCCGAAAATTGTACAGGAGATTGTTCTAAGAACGGACAGAACTCGGAAGTAAAAGTATCATTGGGAGGCTCTACTCATACAAAGTTTAATTTTGTACAGATTAGGCCATCCCACGAGTGCGACACTTACATATTAACAGCATACCATCTATCATCTGATAATGTTGAGTCAGAAGGAGAGCTGTATATATTTAAGATTCCAAAAGAAGAAATTAAAAAAATAATTGTGTCATTTGGAGGTTATGCTCACGGAACACTCAAAGAACATGGTAAAATATCAGAGGAATCTATGAAAGACAACAAGAGTATTAAGGAATACGCCTTGCGTCCCAGCATAAACGATGATTGTTGGAAGGCGTTAATTAAATTTAGAGTGACTGAAAGTGATCTTTAATCATAAGTCTCGCTATAAAGTTTTACAAGTTCTCCTCTTCCAATGGAGTTCTGCCTTGCTGTATCTTTGCTTAGTGTGTAATCAAGCGAATTGAATCGTTCAATTAATGTTTCTTTGTTAATATGTGATTTAATCCAGTGCCAACTTTTAGGTCGTAGCCGTTCAAGTTCAAGTCCCATGTGAACAATTTCACCACATTTGCCACCATACGCTCGAATAGCAAAATCAGCGCCTGTGGGAGGGGTTGGTTGCCCGTTTGCATCCTTAGGACCAAATCCTAAGAAATCCCAATCCGTATGCGTAGTTGAAAGTTCAACGATTAAGCGTTTCTTGTCCGTTTTTTCCCATATTTGAAAACAACATTTCGCATTCATCGGAGGACTAAAGGAACATGGCTCCATAGGAATTTCTTCATCGAATACAAGATGAAAGTTTGTATTTAGTTTATTATGAACGCTTACACGACGAAACGTTCTTGGAATAATAAAAGCGATTACATCTGCCCATTTTGAGGCATGGTTGAAGAATTTTATAGCAAGAGAACTTACTCTACCAAATGGAGGATTGCCTACAACAATGATTTTACCAATATCTTTAGGAGGTTCATAAGTAAGAAAGTCCTGTTGAATAATATCTTTATGAGCAGGGGAAATATCAATACCTATCTTCTTGTCTGTTGGAATTCTTGTTAGAAAGCTTCCATTACCTGCGCTTGGTTCGATTACAAGTCCCCAGTCAGACCATTTATAAAGAGTACCAATGCGTGCTAAACACTTTTCAGATATTGCGGGAATTGTATAGAACTGATCAAGTCCAGCTTCGCGAACTGTTTCAGCTGTATTTAAATGGGTCATTATAATATTATGCGACTTTTCACTTTTTATATTAATATATGAAGATGAAGATTTTATCAGTTTTACTTGGATTCCTTGTAGGATATTTACTCATAAATTATTTTATTCCAACGGAGATAGAGCATGGACCTGACAGCAATATTGTTCGCAATGAAATTCATTGTGAAAATGGTAGGTGTTATTACTATGAACCTGTAGCACATGTTTGTGGTTTGAGTTCCGTCCGTCACATATAAGAGAGTTCCGTCCGTCACATATAAGAAATTTTTTTAGATTTTTAAGTATATGGCTAATCGTGATATTGTTAATCAACTAACCGATGAGATGGGTATGAATCAGCAGATGCTCCAGAATATGCAGCATCAACAGCTTTCACAAATGCCTATGGGTGGCGGGGCTATGGATTTTGGTGGTGCCGATCAGCAACAGATGATGATGATGCAACAGGCGATGCAGCAACAGCAACATCAAGGCGCGGCACGTCAGCCACCTACACCGGATTACGACGACAGCTCAAGCATCACCAGTTCAAGTTCTGGATCGGTAGAGATGGATCTGGATAAGCTTGGTCTTAATGTAGCACATAACAAGGGTTTTATGGATAACATTCTCGATTCTCTTCGTGATCCCATCATCGTCATTGTTATTTTCGTACTTATTAATTTAACGCAGGTCGATGCTCTGTTAAAGTCCGTTATTCCTTACACCTTCTCTTACGGTATGTATTTTATTGGCATTAAGGGCGTGTTGGTAGGGTTGGTATTTTTAGCTATTAAGTTAGTTTTGGGTTAATAAAATATCTAAAGACATTTCCGCATTCTTCTTAACTAATGATTAAGAAGAGTGTATCGATAAAATCAAAAGATCCTGACACTGTTACAGAATTAAAACAAGCTCGCGGACGTCCAAAATCAAGGATGATAGACAATGATATTGTACAAAAATTACCATCGAGCAGAGTGTTTACCGTAAGTATAGAAAACAAACCAAATAGCATGGTGCGCGCAAACAATATTATACGTCTTAAGCTAAAGATAAGTAATATTAATAAGTTAGAGCGCTATATAAATGTTGACAATAAGGGTTTATTGGGAACGGAAACATCGGTCGGTGTGGTAGACTGGAGTACCGATGTTCAGTGTGAACAATGGGATACCGCTGTTGAAGAAGTTAAAGTTCAAGTTCAAGTGCCAGTTAAACCGGAAGATCAGGAGCCTCTTTTACAAGACCACTCAAAGGGAAATGTAAAAGCCGCTTCAGCTTTAACCACATCGACGAAGACGCAAGCGAACAATAAAACGCAAGCTAAATCTACAGATAAAGAGCAGGCTCAAGAGCCTCGCAGCGGGTTAGAAAGCTTTATTAAGATTCGTAGCCTGACACAGTCAGTTGAAGAGAAGCCATTGCCAAACAGAAAAGACCTAATTATTAATTCTGGTATTAAACGTACAAGTCAAGAGCCTTTGCAGGTGTTTTCTGATTCTTGGCCGATGACATCTCCGTATGCTTGTTGGTACTGTTGTCATACATTTGAAACTACTCCCGTTGGCATTCCTTCAATATTGACAAACTATGTATTTCGTTGTTATGGTAATTTTTGTAGCTATAACTGCGCTAAGAGATATTTGTGTCCACTGAAAGACGACGAAGACGATATGGCAAGTATGCAGTCTTCGAATGATATATTTAAGGGCGATGATCAAGGAGAAAAGCTTCAGTTGCTTGAGTTATTGTATCATTTAGAAACAAATGCTGATCTAGATGAGCCGATAAAAACATCACCGCGCAGATTAATACTGAGAATGTTTGGTGGTACAAAGACCATAGATGAGTTCCGTGATAGTTTTAAAACCAATACTACCTATCATACATTTAAGATGCCCTTGGCATCAATGGCTTACCATATGGAGGAATGCGTGGATACAAAGTCGGAAACACGTCGCAAATTTAAGAATATGTCATTGGACGTAGCAAGATTAGAGCAAGCTTACGAAGAGCTTATGAAAGAAAGACGCAAGGCCACGTCTATTCAAAAAATATTAGATTCATTTTAAATCTGTAATACAATTTATAGGTGCGTTTGTATGAGAATCTGGAGTCCATCTTCCAAATTCTCTGTTAAACACACATAAAAAGCGCTTGCGGGTGCCAGATACAATAGATCTAACTTTCTGACTAACTACATTGTTAGGGATGCACGCAATATCGTAGTAACGCAAGTTGCCATATTTATCGTTCATATATAATTCATAAACATCCGGTTTGTTGCTTGTGCGCACATTGAAAACACATGTATCTATTTTAGGATTCGGTACGATTTTATGTCGATCTATATAAGATCCTGGAGCAATTGGAGAGTTCTGAGATGGTATTAATCTAGACATATCATCTATAAGTATATCCCTGCCTGGCTCTACGGGACAGAATCGCAGTCCGTTAATATGCTTCGCATACGGTAGATTATTCGCGTACTCTTTCAAAAAACTCAGCAGATATTCATATTCTACGTAATCTTTACACATAATTTTATGTGTTTCTATAACTGGATCTGGTACATAAAAATGGTCAAGTAGTTCATTTATAAGGGATAATCTATCGTACAACGGCTCTTTTTCTATAAAATCTTTTCTGTATAATAATACGTTTTCAACGATGTACGTATTTTCAAATAAATATCCTGAAAACAGAACTTCTTTATCAAATAGCTCATCGTCAAACCGGTGATTGTCTGTCATCGTGTACCTGTCTCCTCCAACGGGGGATTCATAATAACATCTATTAATCCCGTTTGTCTTTGTAAGATACAGATAAACAACCGGAAGATTTAAATTAAGTGTTACTAAATAGGTTTTTATTTTAATATCGTTGTATTCATTCTTTACTTGATCTATCCTACCAGATAGATCGAGTGAATGATAATGTTGTTTAAGTTTAGCTAACATTTATATAGGATTGATATCCTCTCATTTTTAATATTAATTAAAAAATGATACATAGTTAATATTAAAATGAGTACGGAGCATCCCACCAGACTAACTACCGGACAGATGATGGCGCTGAACCATGGAAATATCTTATTGCCAAGTTCTATTGAGCAGTTAATTAATAATTATATGATGCCTGCTTGTTGTCTGTCGAAGCCTTATGGTAATCCACAAAATCCTCACTTCGCCACCGGTCGGGCTGATAAAGCAAAGATTGCAACAGCTGGACGTACTATGAATGCTCGCCGTACGGTGGCATCTCATTCGGATGATCATATTTTTCAGGATCTACGGAAGGCATTTGCTTCTATCGTTAAGGGGAAGGACGGAACGGTTTTAGCAACTACAAGCATTAACCGCATGATTATTCCAAACACTAAAGTTCAAGAGATTGCTGATTTATTTTATCAAACGATGATTCAGTGTCCGCTTCAAATTGACGAATACCTAAAGGTTCTATTTACAATTAAGCGTACGAGCGACGATCTCGATGATAAAATCCGGTTGGCATTCTCTCATATTGCTATTCATACATTCATCAATCCTGTAAAGCTTCAAGATACAAAAATCTCTGAGGGTGAGCTTCTTACACGTAACCATCGTGAGTCGAGTTGTACGATTATTGCAAAGTTATACACGTATGATTATAGTTCTTCATCTATTGACTTGAGTGTTCCAAAAACATTTTTTTCGAATTATGATAAGCTAAAACAAAAGTTCATCGATGCGATCATGTCAGATATTAACGCAGGTAGTGCTGATAGTATTAAGATCCTAGCAAACGTTCTACGGTTGCTCTCTGGAAAGTATCCGAAACTTGTTGAAGATTATAAGCAACAAATTACAGATATTTACAATAGTAATAAGTTTAAATTAACTGCTCGCTTGGCGGTTAAAGATTTCCTTGATTAGGCATTTAAATTAAATTTAAAGTAATTAATTTACTTTGAACGCGACGCCTCCTTCTGCTTGCGAATAGCGCGCTCTTCAGGCGTTTCCTGTCTGCTAGACGACGAACGATGTGAAACTTGCGAGGAGGTAGCCTGCGATGATGCGGTTGAAGCGCCTGAAGCTCCATACTTTGAGATCTTTAACCGAAGAAGCTCTGAAAGTATAGAATTCTGTGAATCAAGACTCTGCTTAATTAGGAGTAAAATCTCTGCTAATGATAGCGTGTTGTTGTCCTGAGAGTACTCTAAATGACGTGACAGAATAGTGTCCAACATGTTTACAAAAACAAGAGAAGATTTAATACCTCCCTCGTCCTCGTCATCATCTTCGTCCTCCTCATCGTAATCCTCATCCTCCTCCTCATCTTCCTCCTCGTCCTCGATGTGCGGGTCTTTTTCCTCGTGACTCATTTATACATTTGCTTACAGTGCAAGCTTTAAGTTAAATTATTTAGCTCCAGAAATTTTGGTAGATACACGAGTTAACTCCCATGTTTTCAGAGGTTCGTCAGGGTTGATAAAATCAAGGTGACGTAAATTACGATTCTCTACCGGTGCATCTGTTGCGGTTTGGTCTATATTGTAAGGTAAATATCCTAAATACTCTGGTTGTGGAATGTTATCTAATGTAC
>Ga0247722_10001462_pt1 | contig 13030 bp, 9 predicted proteins | sample MSEWelMarce3H_FC_FD_189094 | JGI IMG/M metagenome (GOLD analysis project Ga0247722, IMG submission 189094) | Subsurface sediment microbial communities from gas well in West Virginia, United States - MSEEL Well Study Marcellus 3H_FC | ecosystem: Environmental > Terrestrial > Deep subsurface >... | reverse complement strand
AATTCATGAAACGATTGTTTTCGCCTAAAAATAATAATTCCAGTACGGAGCAAGCGATGAATATGACTCAAGGGTTAAAGCGATCCCTCCAACAAACGCCCCACAAAGCGGCTGTCAGATATTTGGGCAGGGAATGGACATTTTCAGAGCTGGGTGATCGTGTCGCCCGACTAGCCAGCGCGCTGCAAGCTCAGGAAATGCGTGATGGTGATTTGGTTGCCATGCTATCACTCAACTCCAGTCGCTATCTGGAATACTTCATGGCCGTGCCTTGGGGCGGGGGCGTGTTGAATCCCTGCAATATTCGTTGGAGTGTTGCGGAGATCGTCTATTCACTGAATGACTCGAAATCCACCATCCTGATTGTCGATGATGCGTTCATGTCCATGGCGGACGATATCCGACTCTTGGCGAAGACTATCAGGACTGTTATTTACGCAGGTGATCGGGAAACACCCTTGGGCATGGTGTCCTATGAGGACATTTTGGAGGCTGCCGAGCCTGTGCCAGATGCTTGTCTGCAGGGCAATCATGTAGCAGGTGTTTTTTATACTGGAGGCACTACGGGCTTTCCCAAGGGCGTCATGCTGACGCATCAAAATCTATGGAGTTCGGCCATCAGCCTACTGGCAGAAGGGCTGTTTCCGCAAGACAGCGTCTGCCTTCACGCGGCACCCATGTTTCATCTGGCCGATCTCTGCACCCTGCTAGCGCAATTCATCCGTGGCGGCACCCATGCGGTGATTCCCTTCTTTACACCTGAGGCGGTTGTGCAGAGCATTACTCAGGACAGAGTGACCGACACGCTGCTTGTGCCGATCATGATACAGCGTTTAACAGACTATCTTGCAGCCAATCCAGATATCGACAGTAGCAGTCTTTGCCGCATTCTCTATGGCGCCTCCCCCATCCCAGAAGCCGTGTTGGATCGAGCCATGCAAATGCTACCAGGCATCCAATTTTTACAAGCTTATGGCATGACGGAGCTCGCACCCCTTGCCACCATCAATCCCCCTTCCAGCTATACGGGGGAAGGACGCAAACAAGGAAAATGGCGATCCGCAGGCCGCGCAGGATTGTGTACAGAGATCCGAATTGTTGGTGCCGATGGTGACGAAGTCTCACGTGGCACCGTCGGCGAGGTGATTGTGCGTGGTCCTAATGTGATGCTCGGCTATCTAAACAATCCAGAGCAAACCACTGCTGCCATCAAAGACGGCTGGATGCACACAGGCGACGGCGGTTATATGGACGAGGACGGCTACCTCTACATCGTGGATCGTATCAAGGACATGATTATCAGCGGTGGCGAGAATGTCTATTCCGCCGAAGTTGAAAATGCCATTGCCCAGCATGAAGCTGTCGCCATGTGTGCCGTCATCGGCATTCCCAGCGAGTCATGGGGTGAAACAGTGCACGCCATTGTCGTTCTGAAGCCAAGCACAGATATCACGGCGGCTGCGATTATCAGCCATTGCAAGCAGTTGATCGCGGGTTATAAATGCCCACGCACTATCGACTTCCGCACTGAACTGCCGATTTCTGGTGCTGGCAAGATTCTCAAGAATGAATTGCGTAAACCTTTTTGGGAAGACCGACAAAAACAAGTGAACTAAGTAATCAATATAGGACTTACGCATTTCACCGAAATTAGCGCGTTTTGTGAGCTAAAAATCGTTGGAAACGATTATTTAGCGAACAAATAAGCGATAACCGCGTAAGTCCTAAACTAAGTTAAGACTTACATGGCTATCACTCACTTAGCACACGCATCGCCAAGTGGTTGCCCCACACCTTCTAAAGGCATTCCACCAATAGCCTTACCGCGCAAGGCAGCTATTACTAATTCAATACGACTATTGGCCACACGACCTTCAGGCGTAGTATTTGCTGCAACAGGTTTACTGCTGCCAAAAGCCACTGTCAATAAACGCTGACAATCTACGCCCATCTCGACCAATGTCTTGGCGACCGACAAAGCACGTTCGGCACTCAATAATAAGTTTTTTTGCTCATCGTCAAAACTATTAACATGGCCTTCTATGCGTAAAGTAGAAATATAACTTTTTTTGTCTAAAAAAGTTTTGACATCGTTAATTGATGCTTGACTTTCTGCTGCCAAAACTTCGCTTTGTGTTTCAAATACCAAAGGTTGTGCAAGACGTAATTGATTATTTTCTATGATAACTTCGGCAGAAAATACACTATTTGCTACTAACAACACACTGATACCAAGTATTTTTTTCAACATAATTATAGCGTCTCTATGAGCATTCATACACCAAGACGTAACACCATTTGTGCTACATAATCGCCAAACCATTCTGCCGTTTTTAAATCGCCGATAGGTGGAGTAATGTCGGGTGAAGCATTATCGGATTGAGCCATTAAGCCCATATAACTGCCCATACGATTTAAATCATCAGGCGTTGTGCCAGTCGGTTGTAAGGGCATTCCTACCCACAACATACCATGCTGCATGGCAAATAATTGAATTTGCTGTAATACCGCCAATTTATCGCCACTCAACCCGCCCGAATTGGTAAAACCTGCGGCTAATTTACCTTGCCAAGATTGTGCCAACCATACTTTGGAGCTGTTATCCATAAACTGTTTAAACTCCGCCGAGGCACTGCCCATATAGGTCGGACACCCGAGTATCAAGGCATCAGCTTGGTCTAAAACGTTCCAATCTATGTTATCCACAGATAACACATCAACTTTTAGTTGTAAGTTTTTAGCCGCACCTAGCGCAATATGTTGCACCAATTTGGCGGTATGGCCATAACCACTGTGATAGACAATGGCAATTTTTTTAGTCATAAACTACGCTAACCAAATGATAGAGGCCATACGACCCGTCACCCGTTCACGGCGATAAGAAAAAAATCTCTCCTCATCGGTCACGGTACATAATTCCCCACCGTTAATCATACCTATACCCGCTTTCATTAAGCGTTGTCGGGCTAAAGCATAAATATCAGCCATGTATTTGCCATTGGCTTTGGCAATAAACGCACTAGCAGCGTCTTTATCAACTGCCATAAACGCATCACGCACTTCTGCGCCCACTTCAAAGGCATTTGCACCAATCGCTGGCCCTAACCAACACATGACTTCGGCGGGATTAGTGAATCTTGCCAGCGTATTTTCTAAAATGCCATTACACAAACCACGCCATCCTGCATGAGCAACCGCCACACGATTACCATAACGGTCACAAAAAAAGACAGGTAAACAGTCGGCAGTCATCACCACACACGGTAAGCCACGATGCGTAGTGGTCACTGCATCGGCTTCGGGAACGGTTTGAGCGCGGCGTTTAGGTTCACTAAAAGCGTCAACAATTTCTGTGCCATGTATTTGCTGTAACCATTGAGGTGGACCACAAGGGGCAATTTCATTCAGTGCTGTGAGCAATCGGCGACGATTTTCGACCACTTTGGCAGGTTCATCACCTACATGATAGGCAAGATTAAAACTATCATAAGGTGCAATACTACAGCCCCCATGACGGGTAGTGACAATAGCACGAACATTAGTAGGTGCTGGCCATTCGGGGATGAGGAAAGAGTCTTTTAAACTCATAGTAGCATTCCTTAAAGGCGATTTTTACGGGCAAATTTTACCCTCACCCCAACCCTCTCCCTCATGGCGAGGGAGAAGCAAAACGGAGCTTGAGGATTTAAGCAAACAAATAACAACGTTAAGGTTTCAACTTACCACGAACTTCAAACGTAACAGCCGCTCTTGTCTGACCAGATGCCGTTTTTAGACGCAAATGATAACGTCCGCGTTTGGGTTGCCAAGCATAATCGTTTTTAGCTGAGGCAAGATAGTGGTCATTTAACCAAAAGTACAACAATTCGCCACCTGTACGCGCTTTAAAATACACTTTTTGATACGCCGTGGGCATATCAGGGTCTAAGGCAATGCGTGTTCCCTCCACAGGATAGATAATTTGTGCCATCGTATCGGCCTGATAACTGACCCAAGATTGCTCTGTTCCCGCGAGAAACCATTCACTATAACTAGGTTGACTAAAGCCCTCAAACTCAACTTTTTGCTTGATCAGTCCTTCAGGTGCTTGGGGAGCAACTGAGCCACCTGTTCCTGCTTCTAAATAACTCATCACTTGTTGCCAAACAGGTGCAGCACCCGTAATTCCCGACACATCACGCATCGGCAAACCCTGCATATTGCCTACCCACACCGCAACGGTAAAACGGCGCGAAAAGCCCACACACCAATTATCACGCATGTCTTTGCTAGTCCCTGTTTTAACTGCCGTCCAAAAGGGAGTCGCTAATGGGTTTTCATAATCAAAACTTAAACTACGCGCATTACGGTCACTTAAAATATCAGCAATGATAAAACTGGCTTGTGGCGATAAGATGACGTTTGTTGCCAATGGTTGATGCGTGTCAGAAAACAAATTCAATGGGCTATATTGACCACCATTGGCTAAGGCACGATAAGCATTGGCTAATTGCCATAAAGTCACATCTGCGCCGCCTAAGGCTAAAGAGTTACCATAATAATCGGCCTGTTGTTGCAAATTAAAACCTGCGTCTTTTAATAATTGCCAAAAGTTTTCTATACCAACTTTATTCAGGGTCAAAACAGCAGGAATGTTTAAGGAACTCGCCAAAGCACGGCGCACCGTGACTGCACCTTTAAAATCTTTTTCGTAGTTTTGGGGGACATATAAACCCAATTCGGTACTGATATTTAGGGCTTGGTCATCAATCACCGAAGCTGCCGTTAATAAGTTTTTATCAAAAGCCAAACCATATAAAAATGGCTTTAAGGTCGAACCTGCCTGACGTGGTGCTTGCACACCATCCACCCACACACTGTCTGGCTCCAAGCCACTATTGGCAACATAAGCCAAGACTTCGCCTGTTTGGTTATTTAACACCAATACTGCCCCTGCATTGGCATATTGTTGACTTAAACTGACGAGCTGATTGCGTAAACTTTGATAGGCATAGTGCTGTAATGTTTTGTCGAGGGTCAAGGTCACTTGTTGTTGTGCTTGCTTGAGTAAAACCGTGGTTAATGGCAAAACATCGGCAGAAGGCTCAAACGGTAATTGTCGATTGGCTAAAGACTGTATTGCTAAGGCTTGTACTTGTTGGCAATCGGCCTCGTAACCTGCTGTAATTAAGGTACACGCTCTATCGGCAATACGTTGTATGCTGGCATTAGGTGCAGCCAACAAACTCACCAACAAAATACTTTCATCACCATTAAGACCACGCGGCCATTTGCCAAATAAGGCTAAACTCACGGTGCTAATCCCTTGTAAATCGCCACGCCACATAGTGAGATTAAGATAGGCTTCGAGAATTTGTGCTTTTGTCCATGTTTTTTCGAGTTGTTTGGCCGCTTGCAACTGTTGCCATTTGCGTTTCACACTACGCCCACCTGTTTTCCAACTTAATTGAGTGTCTAAAAGTGCGGTTAATTGCATGGTGAGCGTGCTTGCGCCACGCGCTTTTTGTTGAGTTAGGTAGTTAAATGCAGAGCGACTGACTGCCCCCCAATCTACACCATGATGACGATAAAAATCTCTGTCTTCGACAAACAATAAGGCATCTATTAAAGCAGGTGAAACTTCGTTTAAGGGAGTCCAGTCAAAACGGTGCTGCTGTTTGTTGATACGCTGATAAGCCAAAACTTGACTATTTCTATCCAATAAGGTGGCGTAGGAAGACTGCCAGCTTTGTTGAACTTGAGAAAAAGTGGGCAGTTGGGTGGCGTGGGCGACTGTTATCAGCAACCATAAACTAACAAGCAATAAACTCCTTAACATTTAACATTCCTAAAAAATAAGGGGCAAGATAATTGCCCCTTAGTTTATATTTTTAACACATTAAATTAAATGTACTAAATTTACTCCCAAATCACACGCTGCTTTTGTTCTACCCACTTTTCACCATGTTTAAGATAACGGTCTTCAATGATGTTACGTTTAATTTTCATGGTAGGTGTTAAAAAGCCATTTTCCATTGTCCATTGGTCTTTAACCACCACCACATAATCAAGGCGTTCGTGGTCTTCAAGCGTTGCATTGACCCCTTTCAGCAAATCTTTCAACTCGTTGGTTAAGGTCTCTTTGTCTAATTGGCCTTTTTCTAACTCTTTTAAAGCGTCTAAAGACAGCATAAACAAAGCAAAAGGTTGTGGCTCGCCCGAACCAGTCACACACACCACTTCCACTTTAGGATGGTTATTGAGTTTGTTTTCGATAGGCACTGGCGCAACATATTTGCCCTTACTGGTTTTAAATAACTCTTTAACCCGACCTGTAATTCGTAAACGGCCTTGTGCGTCAATCTCGCCACGGTCGCCTGTTTTAAAATAACCATCATGGGTCATTTCTTCGGCCATTTTTTCGGGCATTTTGTAGTAACCAATCATTTGGGCAGGGCTTTTAACCTGAATTTCGCCATTGTCAGCAATGCGATGCTCAACACCCGGATTAACCGAACCGACATACCCCACACGCACTTCATTGGGTTTGCAAGCATGAGAATAAGCAAAGTTTTCGGACATACCATACACATCCAACAACTCTAAACCTAAACTACGATACCATTCAATAATTTGTGGCGGTAAAGGTGCAGAACCAGTCAAAGCCACACGCACATGATTCATGCCTAATTGAGTTAACACTTTCTTTTTAACAATTTTGTTTAAGAAAGGAATTTTGAACAAGATTTTTTGCTTTTTAGGCGGTAATTTCTCGTTGACACCCAAATAGAATTTTGTCCACAAACGCGGCACAGAGAAGAAAATAGTTGGTTGGGCGCGTTGTAAGTCTTTTTGGAAAGTTTCTAAGCCTTCGGAGAAGAAAATATGAAAGCCAAAATACAAAGACATGGTTTCAACAGCAGCACGTTCAGCAACGTGCGCTAAAGGCAAATACGACAACATCCGCTCGTTGCTGGTAAAGCCCCAAATTTCTTCCATACCACTGGTAATGACAATCATGGTGCGGAAGCTATGCAATACGCCTTTGGGCTTGCCTGTACTACCCGATGTGTAAACAATAGTCGAAATATCGTCTAGCTGCGGCATGGTTGGATTTTTAAGCGGCTCAGTTTTGGCTACCAAGGCATCCCATTGTGGCTGACTGGCTAATTCGGGTGGCGATAACGGTGCGGCAATAATCGGTAAGTCTTTAGGAATCACGCCTTTGATTTCTTTCCAACCATCGGCTTTGCCATCCATTTTACCTACAATCAATAACTTAGCTTCGCTATGTTCAAAGATATATTCGGCAGTCTCACCATTTAAAGTGGGATACAACGGCACTGTAATATGACCTGCCATCCAAATCGCCAAATCAGCCATAATCCAATGGGCGGAGTTACGGCCTAATAAAGCAATATTACTTTTTGGAGCTAAATTTAAGGACTGAATATAGGTGGCGATACGTCTTACTTCATCGCCTACTTGTTGCCATGTATATTCTTTAACAACACCATTACCAAAAGGCTGCGTTAAATAGACACCACTGGGGGTGTTTTTTTCCCAATATAATAAACAGTGGAGTAAAGTTTGCTTTTCTGCGTGATTTGCCATGTTGTTATATCCTCTCTATGAATATTGAGTGCGAGCTAATGCGCTATTGGCGTGAAGACTAACATTGACCGCGCTTGCTGAAAAGAGCAAATAGTTGACAATATGTATTTGTCTATGGCCAAAACTGCTTGGTTTTTGTGCTAAAAAGTCAGAGTCAGCCTGAGTTTAGTTTAAGAATGCTGATTTGTCATACCAATCCTATCAACTGGTGAAGTCACATAAATTGTATATAATCGATGTCACTACACAATAATTGGAACGATTGCCATGTCTGCACTCACACAAGCTATTTTAATTATCAGCGAAACAGACTATTTGGAAGGTGAGCAATTCTCTGACATCAAACACGAATATATTGATGGTGACGTGTATGCCATGTCGGGGGCTAGTGCTAACCATAATCGTATTGCAGGAAATTTTTTTACTGCTTTAAATGTCCATTTACGCAACAAACCTTGCCAACCTTATACCTCGGATATGAAAGTTAAAATTGGCAGCAAATACTTTTATCCTGATGTATTGGTCGATTGCGCCAATGTGGCAGGCAATAGCTATTTTACCGAAAGTCCTACTTTGCTCGTTGAAGTATTGTCTAAATCAACACGACAAATAGATGAAAAGCTTAAACGTCAGCTTTATACCCAAATTACCACGTTGCAAGAATATGTGTTAATTGAACAGGATTTTGTGGACGTGGAAATTATCCGCCGCCGTACAGGTTGGCAATCTGAACATTATTTTTTGGGTGAAAATATCACTTTTGAGTCGGTTGATTTAACACTTAGCGTGGAAGATATTTATTATCGGGTTGATAATAGTGATGTTATTGAATGGTTAGAAAAAAAGGCGGCTGAATTGGGATAGACTGATGAGTCTATCCTTTTTTCATAAATTATGCAGGGCAAGCACGAGGCTTGCTTCTACTTTAGGCTGCCGAAGCATACTCATTTAAAGGTAAAATCATCCGTGCAAGCTGACTGTTAGTTTCAACAATCAAAAAAAGGCCATCCTCATACTCAATCTTTTTATATACACCATTAATATAGTTGTCTTGAACTCTTTTGAGTAATGTTAGCAATTCAGAATTAGATTGGGTGTCTAAAGCAATAATGCCAGAAAACTGCGACATACAATCGGCATCAAAATCTTGAAATATTTTAGATGCTAAATAATCAAGCCTTTTAATTTGATCTTTCTCAAACCAGTCTGCCACTAAAACCAAATCCCATTGAATATCATCAGGATTTTTCGCAACAAGACACTTGATCTTGAAATTACCTTTTTCAGCCTCAATTTCGGCCAAGGCTTTTTTAATGTTCATAACAAGATTGTACATAATTCCTCCACAAGCTTTTTTGTTGCTTCAATCATGGCTTCGCTATCGTTTTGTTGGGCATTAGATGGGTCTTCATATCTTTTATTTTCGCTCCAAACTTGAACAACAGACCAATGAGGTAACATCTTAATACGCAGCTCATCACCCGTTAAAGCAAGTAAAAGATCAAGATCATGTACTTTCAAAAACTTGAACTTGCTATCTGTGCGAAATTGTCGCCAATTAAGCTTTTTGGTAATCGCATATTTCAAAGCTAATTCAACACAATAACCACAAAGATAAATTGAATTGGCATATCTATGATTTTCACATAATAGCTTGGCATCAACATATTTTTGCCTGATATTAGCCTCTAACTCTTGTAATGTCACTTAAGCCTCCTCTTGAGTACGTCATACTTTGACTCTAAATTGGAATAATCGCAATAAGGTAAACACATGGGTTCACCCTTACTGTTGAGTACGTCACAGTTTGACGTACTAAGGCTTAACCACAATTTGTGCATTAGGCGATAAACCATAAACATCTGCTGCGTACATCGCTTCAACACGGGTTGCGGGCAAATTAAACGTGCCTGCCTGATTCAAACGCATGGTATAAACCGTCTGCCACGAGGTTCGATAGGGCAAATATTGATAATAAGCACGATAGGCATCTGCCGCATACTCAACATACACAGGCCACCAATTATTTGTCCCTGCATCGGCCAGTTGGCTATCGCGCTTTAAACCACGTCCCAACAACACTGCGCCTGTGGGAATTGGGTCATTCACCACCACCCACCCCATGTCTTGTTCAGACCTAAATGACAACTCGACTCGCACCACATCACCCACATGCCACTGGTTTTTAACTTTTTGCTGAATGGGTACTAGAATTTTGTTGATGCTGTAGCCCTTGTTTTGAGCTTGCGTAATTGGTATCCGTGCTGCGGTTGACAGCCTCAACCACGGACTGCCCTCCCCTTGATGAGTGACTGTTAATGGCGTGGCTTGTTTTGGCCAAGCAAAGTTAATATCACCTTCGGTATTGTTAAAGACCACAGGTTGATTAACTTCCGCTTTAGCTTGTGACCATGTAAAACTTTGCTGCTCTTTGCCAAGTTGCGCTTGGGTTTGACCTGTTACATTAACCAAGTTTTCATTAAAGCGTTTAATGACAAAATTAGCCCACAAATTGCTTTGTGTACCTTGCCAATGACCATTTTTTTGATGACGCAACAAACCACGCACCAATAATGGCACTTCGTCTTGCCAGTTTTTATCGTTTAATACCGCCAATAATAAGCGCGCTTGTAATAACTCATTGCTGTTATACCACCACCACCGCTCTTTATCATTTTTTAACAAGGCATAAGTTCCCCCTTGTTGCACAATGTTAGCTTTTAACAAGCGTTCGACTTCGGCGAGTTTTTCGCTACGTTTGGCTAAACTTGGTGTATTTTTGACAATTTCTAGCCAATCAATTAATAAATGACTTGGCCATGTGGCAGGTTGCAGCCGCAAATTATCCAACATTTTTGGCTTAAATCGTCCGTATTGTGCCAATACACTCGCTACCTCTAAATGACGCTGAATCACATCAAACTGAGGGTCATAAATCCAGTGGCGATAAATCTCTTGTGAGAGTTTACCTTCGGCATAGGCTTGTAAGGCATTGAGCATTTTGTTACGGCTATCTTCGGGAATTTGCCAATTGAGAGCTTTAGCCAAACGCAACACATGAGCAGTTAGAAATGAAGAACCTTCTGTCTCACCTTCACTTGGATAAAACTTAGCCAAGCCATCTTTGTCTAAGTAGGTCGGTAAATCGCTCATTATTTCCGCCCACACTGCCGCATCTTGCAAACCTGCGGCAGCCGTGGTTTTTTGCTCTAAACACGCATAAGGATAATAGTGAAACCAATCTCTAACGTGACCCAATGTACCCGCCAAATTGGGCTGCATTTCTATCACGACCTTACTCCCCACTAAGGCTTTTGCTGGCAAAGGTGCAATCGTGGTTTGGTAGGGTTTATTGGGGCTAATTTGCGTTAGCGATGATGAGGTTAATTGTAAAGGTACAGCAGGTAATACTTTTTGGGTGACTTTGAGCGCATCACGATATAAAGCACTTTGAGCAGTCACTTGCCATGTCACTTGGCGACTGTTTTCGAGCACGACAACAGGCACAGTAATCACTTGCGCGCTATTGGCCGCCAAATTAAGCGTTTGTTGATGGCTGGCCGCCAAACCTTCGGCGGAGATACTCAAAGCAATCGTTTGTGCCTGTGGACTACTATTACGCACCGTAAACTCGGCATCATAGCTATCGCCCTCACGTACCACAGCAGGTAAGCCACTGAGTATTTGTAACTCTTGCGTATTGCGAATACTGGCCGAACCTGTGCCAAATTGGTCACGCGAGCTGGCAATAGCCACGATTTTAAAACGGGTTAAAGAGTCGTTTAAAGGCACAGTAAAATGAGCCATGCCTTGAGCATCAACCTGAGTACTGGCTTGCCATAATAATAAGGTATCAAATAGCTCACGGGTTGAGCCACCACGTCCACCGCCACCACCAGAGGGTAAGGCTTTTTTACCAAAATGACGTTTGCCCACCACTTGTAATTGATTGGTTGCCGTGGTCATTCCATAAGCACGACTCAACATCATCGAGGGCAGGACTTGCCATGATGGGTTATCTGCCAACTCTAATAAAGCCTCATCCACCACCGCCAAAGTCACTTCGGTATCATTAGGTAACGCACTACGCCCTTGACTCGGACTCACTTGTACGCTGACTTGTGCTTGTTCCCGTGGATGATAACTTTCTTTATCACTACTGACTTTAACGCCTAATTGATGCCCCTCCCAACCGACTTTTAACTCGGTAATACCCAATTTAAAGGCAGGTTTACCCAAATCGACTAAGGCTGTGGGTTGAATCTCGTTGTTGCGACCACGCACCACTAAAGTGGAAATATAAACATTGGGCGCGTAATCGGGTTTGATGGGAACACTAATTACTGACTCTTTACCTGACAACGGCACGACAAAACTGTCTAATACCCCATCTCGATTGACCGATACTAAGGCATTGGCTTCACGAAACGGCATCCGTACTTGTAAACGTGCAACATCGCCCACTTGATAATGTTTTTTGTCGGCCAACACATCAATACGGTCATCGTCGCCTTGTTCAAACCACCATTCGTTATCACCAGCGACCCATAAACTGGTTCTAGTAGCGGCTTGCCGCCCTAAAGCATCGGTACTAATGGCGGTAATTTCTAGCTCACCCGAGTTTTGCAAATTAAATCGACAGTTTAACTGACCTTGAGCGTTGGTTTGTGTACCACAATCAATACTGACAGGCTCTTTAATGACTTGAGTATCATAAGAATAGTAACCGCCCAAAGTACGTTTACGATGACTTTCGTAACGCACCATTTGTGCTAACAGTTTAATCGGCGCGTTGGGTACAACTTGTTGTTGCGGATTAACACTAATAAACTCAATTTCAATGGGTTTACTTTTACTCACCCACGATGCGCTGGTTTTACTGCCAATCATCACTTCGGCTGGCCATAAGGTGCTGCTTGTCGCAACGGTTTGAGTTTCGCCACTGGGGTCTCTAAATTCCATTTCTAAGGCAATTTGACTCACTTGTTTAATAGCTGGAATGGTGGAACTTTCGGTAGTTAATGCGCCTAATTCATCTAATTCTAAATCTTGTTGCTGCAAATCTTGGCTGTCAGGCTGTGTATCATTAAGCATCACAGGCACCGAATCAAAGTTATAATCTTCAAATGCAGCTAATGATAAATAACTCCGATTGACACGCCCACGCACCGTGACAGGCGCGTTACTATATGCGCCACCATTAAGATAACGTAATTGCATGGTTAAGGGTAATGTTTGCTCGGCACTGAGTACCGCATGTGGGGCGGCATTAAAGTCTGCTTTTAACACAGGCAATCTAAACGCAGCGACTGTAAAACAACCTGTATGCAAATAATGGTCGTTACTCAGTTGTAAACGCACACAATACTCACCTAATTTGGCCTGTTTAGGAATTTGCCACGTTGTTTCACCATTACCGATGGGGCTAAGTTTGGTG
>Ga0247722_10001461_pt1 | contig 13039 bp, 12 predicted proteins | sample MSEWelMarce3H_FC_FD_189094 | JGI IMG/M metagenome (GOLD analysis project Ga0247722, IMG submission 189094) | Subsurface sediment microbial communities from gas well in West Virginia, United States - MSEEL Well Study Marcellus 3H_FC | ecosystem: Environmental > Terrestrial > Deep subsurface >... | reverse complement strand
TATCCCAGGAGTAAAGAAGGTTGCAATCATCATCGGGCCAGAAGGTGGCCTCACCGATGAAGAGGTAGATACCTTTGCTGCAGCCGGAGCCAAGGTTGCACTCCTGGGTCGCCCCGTTCTGCGCTCAGCGCACGCTGGATTAGCGGCACTTTCTGCCGTCAACACCGCACTTTCCGTGTGGTGAATTCACCCTATTAACGATAGATTTTCAGCTATATGGATCGCCTCTTAATCACCGTTCCGCCCGCCATTCCGATGGTCTCTCTCGTCGGTGTCGCTGATGCAAATATGTTGGCAATCGAGGCCGCTTTTCCATCAGTCAATGTCACTGTTCGTGGAAATGAAATCACTCTGCGCGGACCACATATCGATTGCCTTGCACTAGAGAAGTTACTCACTGAGATGATGGTTGTTATTCGCTCCGGTCAGAGCCTGACCGTTGATGCGGTAACTCGCAGCATCGCGATGTTAGAAGCAGAACCAGTGCAGCATCCTGCAGAAGTTCTTTCTCTCAATATTGTCTCTAACCGTGGTCGCACGATTCGCCCAAAGACTGCCAACCAGAAGCTCTATGTCGATGCCATTGAAGAGAACACAATCACCTTTGGTATTGGTCCTGCCGGAACTGGTAAGACCTATCTTGCGATGGCGAAGGCAGTTGCCGCTCTGCAAGCGAAGAAGGTCAACAGAATTATCTTGTCGCGTCCTGCAGTTGAAGCTGGCGAGAAGTTAGGTTTTCTCCCAGGAACGCTGAATGAGAAGATCGATCCCTATCTGCGTCCGCTCTTTGATGCGCTGCACGACATGATTGATGTTGATGCGATTCCACGTTTAATGCAGACAGGTGTCATTGAAGTCGCGCCTCTTGCCTTTATGCGCGGTCGCACACTTAACGATGCTTTTATCATCTTGGATGAGGCGCAAAATACGACGCCAGAGCAGATGAAGATGTTCCTTACACGTCTTGGCTTCGGTTCAAAGATGGTTATTACTGGTGACATCACTCAGAACGATCTACCAAACGGCCAGCGTTCAGGACTTGGAATCATCAGAGATATCCTCGATGGCGTTGATGACATCTCCTTTATGGAGCTAACCGCAGAGGATGTTGTTCGCCATCGCCTTATCGGAGATATCGTCAAGGCGTACGATAAATATGATGCGACGAAATCTGTTCCTCGCCCATTACGCAGCAACTAAAACACACTATGACAATCGAATTAGTTAATCGTTCTGGCGCGCTCGTGCCCGATAAAGAGATCACCTCATTGCTGGATTACGGCATCGAGTACATGGAGCTCAACCCGCAGTGTGAAATTTCTCTGAGCTTTGTCGATGTCCAAGAGATGGAAGAACTTCACATTAAGTGGATGCAAGAAGATGGACCAACTGATGTTCTCTCCTTTCCTATGGATATGCCTGAAGGAAAAGATGACGTTGTTACCTTAGGAGATATCGTCATTTCTCCTGCAGTTGCTGCAAAGCAGGCAGCTACCGCAGGTCATAGCGTTGAACACGAGATGTATATCCTTGCGACCCATGGACTACTTCATATCTTGGGATATGACCATGCCGATCCCGATGAAGAGAAGGTTATGTTTACCCTGCAAGAGAAGATAGTTAAAGAATGGTCGCAGCGTTGAACACAATCCGTAAGAAGATAAGTCTCGCCTTAGCTTTTATATATACACCGATTGCTAAGGGCGTCATTGGGCTTGGCAATCTCATCACACCCGATAAGGGATTTCAGTGGGGGTTATTTACCAACGAGAATGAACTTCGTGAGCTGATGGATCATGCCCATGATCGTGGATTGGTTGAATCCGATGAACATGAGATGTTGCAGAACGTCTTCGAACTCGGCGATACCTTGGTGCGCGAGCTGATGGTTCACCGCACAGATATGGTCTGGATTGAGAAGGATAAATCTCTGCGCCAGGCGCTCTCGCTTGCACTGCGCTCTGGTTACTCACGTATTCCTGTCACCGGTGAGAATATCGATAACATTATTGGAATCGCATATGTGAAGGATTTAGCAAAGCGCGCATTAGATCACCATGAAGCTGAAACCACCGAAAAGGTTGAGCAGCATATGCGTCCTGCAGTCTTCGTTCCTGAAAATAAGGAAGCGGCAGAGTTGTTGAAAGAGATGCAGCGCGACCAGATTCACTTGGCAATCGTTGTCGATGAATATGGCGGAACTGCTGGAATCATCACCATTGAAGATATTATTGAAGAGATTGTTGGCGAGATTGCTGATGAATATGACGATGGCGTCGAAGAGTTCAATTGGATCTCCGAGAATAAAGCCCGCGCTAAAGCATCGATGCATATTGAAGATTTAGCCGATGAACTCAAGATCGAAATAGATCGCGATGAGTTTGAAGATGTAGACACCATTGGTGGATATATGGCTGAGAAGCTAGGGCGCGTACCTATTGCTGGTTCGACCATCAACTTGCATGGGTTTTCGATTACATCAGAGCGTCCAATCGGACGTCGTCGCAGAATTAGCTCCGTTATTATTGAGCGCCTAGAAGAGGAGGTTGATGAGCATGAATAATCCTGAAGATCTCAAACTTGTCACACTTGCTTCTTCAACCCTGGCCCGCAGCCAAGCAAAGCAGGCAGCCGCTCTTCGCGACACAACAGGTCGCACCTATGTTGCAATCAATGTTGCAGCGCCATCTCTGCAACTCGATTCTCTGCAAGCGGTGTTAACCGTTGCTCTCGCATCAGGAGTTACAGGAATTGAATCTGTCGTAACAGTGGGAGAGAAGCCAGCATCCTCACTTGTCATTACTGAATTTGCGCCAAAAGCTACAGTTTTCTATATTGATTCCAGCGGAGACCATCACCTAATTTAGGCACCAATTGGGTATTGCGCGTAGCAAAAGATAAGATTGGCCTATGCGCGTAGTTAGATTTTCGCCTCAACCAGATGCAGGTCTAGGTACCGACCCACTCTTTGGAATCCTCGAAGACGATAATCAGATTTCGATCATTTCAGGTGATCCGATTTATCACGGGATTCAGAAGACGGCAGCGAAGGTCGAGCTCACCAAGGTTCGCCTCTTGGCACCAGTAATTCCGCGCTCAAAGATTGTCTGCGTCGGAAAGAATTATGCAGACCATGCAGCCGAGATGGGTAGCGCAGTTCCTGAAGAACCAATTATTTTCTTAAAGCCAAATACATCTGTCATTGGCCCAGGCGACACAATCGTCTGGCCTGCAATGGCGCCATCGATTGATTATGAAGCAGAGCTCGCGATTGTTATTGGTCGCGTCTGCAAGGAAGTTCCAAAAGAGCGCGTTAAAGATGTGATCTTTGGATACACGATGGCAAATGATGTGACTTCACGTGAGCTACAGAAGCGTGATGGACAGTGGATGCGTGCGAAATCCTTCGATACCTTCTGCCCAATTGGTCCGTGGATTGATACAGATTTCATTCCTGGTACTCAGCGCATCTCAACCACACTTAATGGTGAGGTTAAGCAAGATGCGACTTTAAGCGAGATGATCTTTAAAGTGGAAGATATCGTTCACTTTGTTACGCAGGTTATGACACTTCTTCCGGGCGATGTCATCATTACCGGTACGCCTGCTGGAATCGGTCCGATGCCCGAGAAATCAACTATTGCAATCTCCATCGATGGCCTTGGCCAACTAACAAATAAGGTGAGCGCCCGACCATGACAGCGAGAAAAGTAAAGGTACGTTTTGCACCATCTCCAACGGGTGATCTGCATGTAGGAAATATCCGTACTGCGCTCTTTGATTGGGCCTACGCGCGCCATACAGGTGGAACTTTCTTATTCCGAATCGAAGATACAGATACCACTCGCGTTACAGATGAGTACATCCAGGCAGCAATCGATACCTTAAAGTGGCTCGGACTTGATTGGGATGAGGGCCCAGAAGTTGGTGGCCCTAACGGTCCATACCTTCAATCACAACGTTTAGATATCTATGCAAAGTGGGCACAAACTTTTCTTGATCAAGGCGATGCTTATCATTGCTACTGCTCACCTGATGAACTTGAAGCGGTCCGCGAGGAACAACGTAAGGCAAATGTTGCACCAGGCTATAACGGCCACTGTCGCGATTTAACTGCAGATCAAATTGCTGCATATAAGGCGCAAGGCCGTGAGGCAGTTGTACGTATGCGTATGCCTGATGGCACAACAACATTTACAGATGAGATTCGTGGAGATGTCACTTTCGATCATAAGTTCGTACCTGACTTCGTTATGGTCCGCGCTGATGGTTCACCGCTCTACACACTCGCTGTTGCTGTCGATGATGTAATGATGGGCGTTACTCACGTACTTCGCGGAGAAGATTTGCTCTCATCAACACCACGCCAAATCCGCGTCTATCAGGCGATGGGCGTTAAGCCTGAGGAATACCCAGTCTTTGCCCACCTTCCCTTTGTTATGGGGCAAGATAATGCCAAGCTCTCTAAGCGCAATGGTGAAGTTTCAATCGCTTGGTATCGCGAACAGGGTTACCTACCTGAGGCAATCTGTAACTACTTAGCTCTTCTCGGTTGGTCACCTGGTGATGACCGTGAAAATATCTCAATGAAGGAGCTCACCGAGCTCTTTACAGTTGAGAAAGTTCACTCTTCTCCTGCACGTTTTGATATGAAGAAGTTAGAGGCAATCAACGGAGATAAAATCCGCGCTCTACCTCTTGATGAGTTTGCTAAGTGGACCATTCCATTCTTAAAGAAGGCTGATGTTATTGAAGGTAGCGATGAAGAGATTGCCCTTGTTATGAAGGCTCTTCCACTCATTCAAGAGCGCATTGTTAAGCTAGATGAAGCGCCAGCTCTCTTGAAGTTCCTCTTTGTTAAGAATTTTGCAGTTGACGCGGAAGCTGCTCCAAAGATTTCAGATGCGGCTGCAAAAGATATTTTGAAGCGTTCGCTGAAGGATCTAGAGAGCCTTGCAACATGGAGCCATGAAAGTATTGAGGCAGCACTTCGTGCATCTCTCATTGAAGAGTTGGGCCTTAAGCCACGCATTGCATTTACTGCGCTTCGCATCGCAACTACCGGAAGCACCATCTCTCCACCGCTCTTTGAGTCGATGGAGCTCCTAGGTAAGCAGGCGTGCCTTGACCGCATAACATCGGCTCTGGCGCTGTAAATTTCGCCTGCGCCGGTGGGGTAAACTTCTCACCTTGCACTAGGTAGCCATACTTAGGGCGTAAGAAAATTAAATATTGGGGTATGGGGTAATTGGCAGCCCTGCTGATTCTGGTTCAGTAAGTCTAGGTTCGAGTCCTGGTACCCCAGCGCAGTGGCAGTACAACTAGATATCTAAAAAACTTAATAGGTAAGTCCTAGTTATTTTCAAGGCATGGCCCCGTCGTCTAGCGGCCTAGGACTCTGGCTTCTCAAGTCAGCTACGAGGGTTCGAATCCCTTCGGGGCTACAGATAAAAAAACTCACCACCTTTTCTTTTAGGCGGTGAGTTTTTTATTTTTAATGGTTAGTAAGTAGCGCGTCCACCTGTGGCATCGAAGGTGAAGCCCGTTGTAAATGAGCAAGCTTCAGATCCCATAAATGCCAAGAGTTCTGCAACTTCCTCTGCCTCGCCAACGCGACCCATAGGAATTCTCGAAATCATATATTTGAGAGTCTCATCGCTGGTATCTGCATTCATCGGCGTGCGAATCACTGCAGGAGCAAGTGAGTTAATGGTGATTCCATCAGCTGCAATCTCTTTGGCGATACCTTTAACGAAGCCGATCATTCCTGACTTAGAGACATTGTAAGGAGACATCCCAGGGTTGCCTTCCTTGCCAGCGATAGATGCAACATGTGCAATGCGGCCATATTTAGCCTTCTTCATATATGGAATAACTGCTTGCGTCAGCCAGACGGTTCCGAAGAGGTTGATGCGCAGCGTGGTTTCGAAATCTTCCCACTTCACATCTTCAACCTTGACGTTTGTTGGACCAACGATGCCTGCTGTATTGATAAGCGCATCGATACGTCCTGCTTGAGCAAAGATTGAATCTATAGTCTCTTTAACTGAAGATTGATTACCGAGATCAAGAGGAATTACTTGTGCATCTGGAAGTCCTAGCTCAGCTTTAAGGGATGCAAGTCCATCTTTAGCGATATCGAGCGCAAACACTTTTCCACCACGAGCGGCAACGAGGCGAGCTGTTGCAGCTCCAATTCCACGAGCGGCTCCAGTGATTACAACGGTACGACCTTCAAAACTAACTTTGTTTTCAGACATGCGAGAATGATATTTACTTCAAGAGCTCTTGTGCAATGGATTGCCCAATTTTCTCAATTATTGGGCGTGGATTAGAAATACATTTATTGATATCTGATTCAAATGAAGTGAGTGAATAGATCTCTCTAAATTTTGGTGCGTTTTCTACTGAACTGTTCAACTTCGCTTGGCCGCAAACAAGTACTACTGGAACGTTATGTGATGCAGCTACTGAGTAAATTCCAACAGGTGCTTTACCGCTAAGGCTCTGAGAGTCATACATGCCCTCACCGGTAATAACGAGATCAGCGCCAATGCAGTGAGATTCAAATTGAGTTAACTCAATAAAGGTATCAATGCCACTTTGATGAGATGCATTTAAGAATGTGTATGCCATAAAGCCAAAGCCACCTGCTGCACCCGATCCAGCAGTTGTAACGTGGCTGGTACCTGCTACATCTGCAAAATTCATCAGCGCTACTTCCAAGAGTGCTACATCGTTGGCGTTAGCGCCTTTCTGGGGTGCATAGATGGCAGCGGCACCTTTTGGTCCAAGTAGGGGATTATCAACATCGCTAGCAAGGATAAATTCAGTATTACTCAATCGAGAATCAAGATTTGTTAAATCAATTGTGGCGCATTGCGCTAAAGCCGCTCCACCCAGTGCAATCTCGTTGCCATCTTTATCAAGCAGGTGGCCCCCAAGTGCCTGTAAAGCGCCTGCTCCAGCATCAGTGCAAGCTGAGCCACCGACAGCGAGTATTACGCGCTTTGCTCCGAGATCGAGTGCTCGCAGAATTAACTCGCCCGTTCCGAATGAGGTTGCAATCAGGGGAGATAACTTCTTTTCTGGGAGCTGACTTAATCCAGATGCTTCAGCAAGTTCAACAAGCGCTGTGTCGCCTTTGATTCCAATTCGCGCTTCAACCTTATTTCCAACAGGTCCTGTAACTGAGAATGTATGAGAAGTGAAACCAGCTGATAGAACTGAATCAAGTGATCCCTCACCGCCATCAGCAATAGCCACTTTGATGATTTCACAATTTAACAGTTCAACTTGTGAGATTGCAGATGAGATTCCACTCTCTAACCATTCCGAAATCTCTGATGAAGTTGCGCTACCCTTAAATGAATCAGGTGCGATAACAATCTTCATATATGAATCTTATGAGTATTTTGCTAAAGTAGAGCCATGAGAATAGCGAGATTTGGAAAATTTGGTTCAGAGCGTCCTGCGGTAATGATTAACGATACGCAAGCAGTTTATGTTGATCATCTCATCAAGGATTGGAATCGCGATGAACTCGAAGCTGGTGGCTATGAGAAGGTAAAGGCGGCAGACCTTAGCTCGCAGACTCCATTTGATATCGCGGGCTTGCGTGTCGGAAGCCCGGTCGCTCGTCCAACAAAGCTCATCTGTATCGGCCTGAACTATGCAAAGCACGCCGCTGAATCAGGTATGACTCCACCACCAGAGCCAGTCGTGTTTATGAAGGCGCCAGATTGCCTCATCGGACCTAACGATGAGATTGCTATTCCACCGAATTCAACGGCGACAGATTACGAAGTAGAACTTGCGATTGTTATCGGTAAGCGTGCGCTGTATTTGAAGTCTGAAGAAGAGGCGCGTGACTACATCCTTGGTTACTCAATGAGCCAGGATGTCTCTGAGCGCCACTGGCAGATCGAACGCGCCGGACAATGGGTTAAGGGCAAGTCATTCCCAACATTTAATCCGATGGGTCCACAGATTGTTACAAGCGATGAATTCTCACCAGATGATGTTCGCGTTTACTGCACTGTCGATGGCGAGAAGCGCCAAGATTCACGCACAAACGATCTCATCTTCGGTATCAGCCATATCGTTTGGTACGTCAGCCAATTTATGGAGCTCATGCCTGGCGATGTCATCAATACCGGAACACCTGAAGGCGTTGGAATGGGCTTTAAGCCAACGAAATACCTAAAGGCGGGACAAGTTGTTGTGACCGGTATCGAAGGTATCGGCGAGATGACCTCGCGAACTGTCTAACTTGGCAGTTTAGAAATAAGTCCAGCTTCTTCCATCTCGCTCCAGAGTTCATCTGGAAGCGTTGCATCGAAGGATGCGATATTTGCACGAAGTTCTGCTGTCGATCCTGCACCCGTAAGTACAGATGCAACCGCTGGGTGGCGTAACGGGAATTGAATAGCTGCAGATGCAAGTGAGACGTTAAATTTCTCAAGGAACTTTGCGATTGCACGGGCCTTATCAATAATCTCTTGAGGTGCAATCTCGTAATCGTAATAAGCGCCTTCAACAGGATTGGCTAGAACGCCAGAATTAAAGACACCTGCAGCGATAATCGAAACCTTCTTTGCAAGTGCCAGCGGATAGAGCTCTGCTTGTGCGCTCTGATCGAGCAAGGTGAACCTTCCAGCAATCAGTGCAATATTGAGATCTGTCTCTTTCATGATGGCAACCGATGTCGGACACCAATTCATGCCAATACCGATCGCCTTGACCAAACCTTCTTCACGCATCTTATGTAGCTCGGGATAGACAACATCAATTGCCTCGCGCACCCAATTATCTGCATCGTGAATGTATGCAATCTCGATGCTCTCTTTACCGAGGCGCGTAAGGCTCTCTTCAAGTGACTTACGAATTCCTGCAGGGGAGTGATCGAAGTAAATCTCTACATTGGGATCTGAATCAGGGAACTTGTCGTACTCGGCATTCTTTCCGGGACGAAGCAAGCGGCCAACCTTTGTAGAAATTGTTGGTGCTGGGCTAAATCCTTTGATTCCACGGCCAACGCGCTTTTCACCAACGCCATATCCGTAGAGAGGCGCGGTGTCGATGTAACTAATCCCCGAATTCAAAGCTTCATGAATTACCGAGTCGCTCTCAGATTCTGCAACGCTCTTAAATAGCCCACCAAGGGGAGCAGTTCCCAAACTAAGGCGAGAGACCTTTACATCTGTGCCATGAATCGCACGCTGCTCTAGATGGCGCATGGCTTATACCTTAGCGCTCACTGGGGTAAAGGTCTTACGTTCGATAGATCTCGCAATTAATTCGCGGCCTTCTTCAAGGGTTGCAATCATTCCAGCACTCATCATCTGAATAATGAGATTGCCCATCACGGTTGCCTCAACTGGACCGGCAACGACAGGAATACCTGTCTCATCAGCCGTTAATTGATTGAGCAATTGGTTGGAAGATCCACCGCCGACGATATTAATCTCTCGCACTGTGCGACCAGATGCCTGAATCAATTCGCTGAGGGATTTGGCATATGCGACGGCGAGACTGTCGAAGATACATCGCGCAAACTCTGCAGGTGTTGTAGGAGCGCTCTGATTGGTCTCTGCGCAGTATTGAGCGATGCGCTCTGGCATAGCCCCAGGCTTTGCAAAGCGTGGATCATTGGTATCAATGATTTGTTTACGAGGCAGAGAAGCAGCATCGCGAGCAAGCTCTGCAGGCGTTGTTGTGATGCCCTGCTCCTTCCAATATTTCACCGACTCTTCAAGGAGCCACATTCCTGAAACGTTCTTGATGAATCGGATTCGATCTGCAACGCCCGCCTCATTTGTAATATTAAATGCGCGAGCGGTTTCATCGGTCACGGGGGAGTCGAGCTCGAGCCCGACAAGTGACCAAGTACCGCTAGAGATATATGCAGAGTCGCGAGTAGGTGCAAGCGGTATTCCAGCGACAGCAGAAGCAGTGTCATGGGAACCGACAGCAACTACTGCGATGCCATCGAGCGAACCATGCCCATTGATACTTCCGACTGTATATCCAGGTTTGTGAAGTGGCGGAAAGACTGAATTTGGAATCTCAAGCTTTTCAATGAGCTCCCAATCCCAGTCACCTGTATGTGCATTGAGTAGTTGAGTGGTTGATGCATTGGTGATGTCATTGCTCTGAACACCACAGAATACGAAGTTCAGTAGATCTGGAAGCATCAGGAAGGTCGATGCTGAATTAAGCGCGGGAGTTTCTCTCGCCGCATAGAGTTGATAAGCGGTGTTAAAGAAGATGAATTGAGTACCGGTACGGCTGTAGATGTATTCGGCGCCAAGGTTTTCAGCAATTGATTGCATTAAGCCATCGGTACGACCATCTCGATAGCAGTAAGGATCTTCAATGAGTTCGCCTTGGCTATCGATGAGGCCATAGTCAACTGCCCAGGTATCGATTCCTATCGAGATAATCTCACCGAGCTCCTGTGCCTTTAGAAGGCCGGTCTTTACCTCTTCAACAATCTTCGACCAATTCCAGCGCAGACCAAGATCTAAATTCTCATTTACATCGATCTTGAAGCGGTGAACTTCCCTGATTTCAAGCTTGTTTGAATCAAGAGAGCCCACCGCAACGCGACCACTGGATGCGCCAAGATCGATAGCTGCACAGAATTTCATGGATGTTTATCGCAAGAAAGCTGCAGATACTCCACCATCAACAGGGATATGTAGCCCTGTTGTAAGACCAAGTTCTCCACCAAGCAGAACGAATACCGCCGCTGCAATATGTTCTGGCAAGACTTCCTTCTTGAGAATTGTGCGCTTAGCGTAGAACTCACCGAGCTTCGACTCTTCTACACCGTAGACAGCTGCGCGGTTTGCACCCCAACCAGATGAGAAGATTCCCGAGCCCTTTACGACTCCATCTGGATTGATTCCATTAACACGGATACCGAATTCACCAAGTTCGGCTGCAAGTAAACGCACTTGGTGCGCTTGATCTGCCTTGGTGGATCCGTATCCGATGTTATTTGGACCTGCAAAGATTGAGTTCTTTGATGAGATGTAGACGATATCTCCACCCATCTTCTGCGCGATCATCGCCTTCGTTGCTTCTCGGGAGACCAAGAATGAACCTCGAGCCATGATGTCGTGCTGTAGATCCCAATCATTTACCGTTGTCTCAACGAGTGACTTACTAATTGAGATTCCTGCATTATTTACAACGATATCTACTCCACCAAATGCCAAGCTTGAAGCTGCAATTGCATCAGCAATCGCTTGCTCATCTGTGACATCCATAGAGATTCCAACTGCCTTATCAGCGTTGCCAATCTCGGCTGCAACTTTCACTGCACCTTCGAGATCGCGATCTGCAACGACAACACAAGCGCCTTCACTTGCTAGGCGAAGCGCTGTTGCCTTACCAAGACCTGATGCGGCACCAGTAACTAGTGCAATACGACCTGCGAGTGGCTTTGCCTTAGGAGCGCGCTTTAACTTCGCTTCCTCAAGATCCCAGTACTCGATTCGGAACTTTTCAGATTCAGGAATTGGAGCATAGGTAGAAATCGCCTGAGCTCCACGCATCACGTTGATTGCATTGATATAGAACTCACTTGCAACACGTGCGGTCTGCTTATCCTTACCGTAGGAGAACATTCCCACGCCTGGAACCAAGATGATTGCAGGGTCTGCACCGCGCATCGCAGGAGAATCCTTTGATGCGTTGCGTGTGTAGTAACCCGCGTAGATTTCACGGTACTTCTCGTGGAGTTCTGCCACTCGTGCGAGTACTTCTTCAAGTGGAGCATCTGGAGCTGTATCGAGAACCATTGGTGAAATCTTTGTGCGCAAGAAGTGATCTGGGCAAGAAGTTCCAAGGGCGGCGAGCTTAAAGAGATCAGCGCTCTCAGTGAAGTGAAGAACTACTTCTGCATCTGTGAAATGTCCGACCATCTTTACATCCTGCGATGCAACGCCTCGTAGGTGAGGAGCTAGCTCTGCAGCACGCACCTTACGAGCAGCAGGGTCAAGTGGCTTGTACTTTGCAACCTTTGCGCCAAATGGATCCTTCTTACCCTTAGCCTTAATAAACTCTTCAGCTTTAGTAATTGCGCTTACTGAGCGCTCTTCGCACTCTTTACTTGATGCACCCCACGTTGTTAGTCCGTGGCCACCAAGGATGCACCCCTTAGCCTTTGGATTCTCAGTAGCAATCTTCGCCATATCGAGTCCCAGCTGGAATCCAGGACGTCGCCAATCAACCCAGAGAATTTCATCTCCGAAACATTCACGTGTCAGCTTCTCGCCATCGATAGACGTTGCAAGAGCGATAATTGAATCTGGATGAAGGTGATCCACATGATCAAATGGCACCAGTCCATGCATCGCAGTATCGATACTTGGGGCCGCCCCTGATGTACCGAATCTGCAGTAATCAAAGAGCGCGACCATTTCATCTTCAAATTCAACGCCACGATAGACATTCTTTAGGTCATTGAATTTATCTAACTCAAGAGCGGCAAGACCAGATTCAGTCATCGTTCCCAAATCTCCGCCCGAGCCCTTAACCCACATCACTGTGGTCTCGTGGCCTGTTGCAGGATTTGGAACAGAACCCTTTGCAGATGTATTGCCACCTGCATAGTTAGTAAATCGTGGCTCTGAACCTAATCTGTTGCTGCGTTCTAGCAGTTCCTTTACGACTTTTGGTGTCGTCATTACGCTCCCCATCCGGCCTGTGCGCCGCCTACTCGTTCTGTTGCAATCTTTGCTGCATATCCACTTGCTGCATATGCGCTCTTTGGATCTGCTGATGCGCCCATTTCAACGCGAAGTTCTTCAAGCATTGGGCGAACATCTGTGTTGTATGCGTGCATCAAGATGTCATTTCCGCCCAAGATATCTCCAGCAAGCTGCGCCTTCTTCAGAGCTGCTGCATCAACGAGAAGCGCCTTAGCAACTGCCTCTTGAACATTTGTAATTGAGCGAATCTGTGCAGGAATCTTCTCTTCAATGTTGTGGCATTGATCAAGGACGTAAGAGACAGGTGTACCGACATC
>Ga0247722_10001460_pt1 | contig 13047 bp, 13 predicted proteins | sample MSEWelMarce3H_FC_FD_189094 | JGI IMG/M metagenome (GOLD analysis project Ga0247722, IMG submission 189094) | Subsurface sediment microbial communities from gas well in West Virginia, United States - MSEEL Well Study Marcellus 3H_FC | ecosystem: Environmental > Terrestrial > Deep subsurface >... | reverse complement strand
CGCCTGTGATAAAAAACAGTTTTTCAGCGAATATAAAGAATTAGACGGTTCGTGGAAAAAATCCGATACTTTGCGTTTTACGTTTGAACAAAAAGACACCATTAACCCTTTTAATTTGTTTTTAAATGTAAGAAACAACAATGATTATCCGTTTAATAATATGTATTTGATTGTTTCTTTAAAAGAGCCAGGGAAAAAGCCTACAATAAAAATAGACACCCTAGAATATCAAATGGCGGATGTTGACGGAACCCTTTTAGGAGAAGGTTTTACCGATGTTAAAGAGAGCAAATTGTGGTATTTAGAAAACTACGTTTTTAATAGAATAGGAAATTATAAAGTAGAAGTAGTTCAAGCAGTAAGAGCCACCGGAGAAGTAAAAGGTGTGGCAGAACTTAAAGGAATTACAGAATTAGGATTACGAATAGAAAAAACAAAATAACATGGCGACTAAGAAACCAGTTACAAACGATTATTCAGAATATACTCGAAAGTTTTGGCAACTTTTTAAGTATGGCTTTTTAGGAATTATTTTATTATTCCTTTTTGCTTCGTGGGGATTTTTTGGGAAAATGCCTTCTTTTGATGATTTAGAAAATCCAGATTCTAATGTGGCTACCGAAATTATTTCAGCCGATGGAGTAGTTATTGGTAAATTTTATAAAGAAAATAGAACTCCAGTAAAATACCATGAATTACCTCAACACCTTGTAAAAGCTTTAGTAGCAACAGAAGACGAACGTTTTTATGAACATTCAGGAATTGATGCAAAAGGAACCTTGCGTGCCGTAGTTAAATTAGGAAGAGATGGCGGTGCGAGTACGCTTACCCAACAATTAGCTAAAAATTTATTCCACGGAGAAGGTTCAAAATTTATTTTATTTAGGGTCATTCAAAAAGTAAAAGAATGGATTATTGCCATTCGTCTAGAACGACAATATACCAAACAAGAAATCATTGCGCTATATTTAAATCAAGTAGACTTTGTAAACGGTGCGGTCGGAATTCGTTCGGCAGCAAAAATTTACATGAACAAGGAACCAAAAGATTTAACTATCGAAGAAGGCGCTTTGTTTGTGGGAATGTTAAAAAACCCTTCGCTATATAATCCAAACCGAAAAAAAAGAGCTCAATTGGTATTAGACCGAAGAAACACGGTATTAGGACAAATGGTGAAAAATGGTGTAATTACCGAAGCCAAACAAGAACAGCTAAAAAAATTACCTGTAAAATTAGATTTTAGACCCGAAAGTCATTCCGAAGGTAGCGCAACATATTTTAGAGAATACCTTAGAGATTATATGCGAAAATGGGTAAAAGATCACTTAAAACCCGATGGAACAGAGTATGATTTATACCGCGATGGCTTGAAAATTTATACGACTATCGATTCAAAAATGCAGCAATATGCCGAAGAAGCGGTGCAAGAACATTTAAAAAATTTACAAAAAGAATTTTTTAAAGGAATGAAAGACAAAGAAAACGCGCCTTTTGTTGATATTACACCTGAGCAAACCAATCAAATCATGATGCAGGCGATGAAAAATTCTGAGCGATGGAGAAAAATGGATTTGAATGGAAAAACGGCCGATGAAATCATCAAATCGTTTTCGGTACCAGCTAAAATGAAAATTTTCACTTATGAAGGTGAAAAAGACACCATCATGAAACCAAAAGATTCCATCATTTACTATAAGCACATGCTGCAAACCGGAATGATGGCCATGGAGCCAAGAAACGGACATATCAAAGCGTGGGTTGGAGGCGTAAATTATAAGTATTTTCAATACGATCACGTAGGACAAGGGGCAAGACAAGTAGGTTCTACTTTTAAACCTTTTGTGTATGCCACAGCAATTGAACAACTAGGGATGTCGCCTTGTGATTCCATAATTGATAGTTATTTCACCATGCCAAAAGGCAAATGGGGAATCGATGCCGATTGGTCTCCCAAAAACTCTGATGGCAATTATCGAGGAACGATTACGTTGCAAAAAGCATTAGCCAATTCCATTAATACTGTTTCGGCAAAATTAATTGACCGAGTGGGTCCACAAGCAGTTGTGGATATGGCAAAAGAATTAGGAGTTACTTCAAAAATTCCAGTTCAACCCTCAATTGCATTAGGAGCGGTGGACATTACAGTAGAAGAAATGGTAGGTGCTATGAGTACATTTGCCAATCAAGGAGTATACGTTAAACCTACTTTCATTATCAAGATTGAAGATAAAAATGGAGTAGTAATTGATCAACCGATTCCGTATCAAAAAGATGTGGTTAACAAAGATGTTGCTTATGCTGTAATTAAATTAATGGAAGGTGTTAAAGAATCAGGAACAGGTGCTCGATTAAAATATGGCGGCGGCGGATTCATTCAGTACGATTACAGTTTTGCTAATCCAGTTGCTGGAAAAACAGGAACTTCTCAAAATAATTCCGACGGATGGTTTATAGGCATGGTACCTAATTTAGCCACGGGAGTTTGGGTAGGAAATGAAGACAGAGCAGCTCACTTTAGATCCACACATATGGGGCAAGGAGCTACGACAGCATTACCTATCTGGGGAATTTTTATGAAAAAATGTTATGACGATAGCGATTTAGACGTATCACGAGAACCATTTGAAAAACCTGAAAATTTATCTATAAAAGTAGATTGTTGGACGCCTAAAAAAGTAGTTGATTCCACCGAAGTACCTACAGACGAACCCAATATGGATGAATTTCAAGGACTATAAAGCAACATTAACACAATATGATTTCAAGAAAAGTAAACAACGTACAAGAAGCACTTGAAGGAATTCAAGACGGACAAACAATAATGCTAGGAGGTTTCGGACTTTGTGGTATTCCCGAAAACAGTATTGCTGAATTAGTAGAAAAAAACATCACCAATTTAACTTGCATTTCAAACAATGCCGGTGTCGATGATTTCGGATTGGGATTGTTATTACAAAAACGTCAAATTAAGAAAATGATTTCTTCTTATGTAGGAGAAAATGCCGAATTTGAACGTCAAATGCTTTCGGGTGAATTAGATGTAGAACTTACACCTCAAGGAACCTTAGCTGAAAAATGCCGCGCTGCACAAGCCGGAATTCCTGCGTTTTTTACACCTGCTGGTTTCGGAACGGAAGTAGCAGAAGGGAAAGAAACACGCGAATTTAACGGAAAAATGCACGTAATGGAATTGGCATACAAAGCCGATTTTTCAATCGTAAAAGCATGGAAAGGCGACGAAGCTGGGAATTTAATTTTCAAAGGAACAGCTCGAAATTTCAATGCTTGTATGGCAGGTGCTGCAAAAATTACAATTGCTGAGGTAGAAGAATTAGTACCAGCAGGAACATTGAATCCAAACGAAATTCATATCCCAGGAATTATGGTAAATCGTATTTTTCAAGGAGAGAAATTTGAAAAAAGAATTGAGCAAAGAACGGTTAGACAAAAATAATTAGTCAATAAGCCAATGTGACGATGAGCCAATTAGTCAATAAAACAATCGACATATTGAAACATTTTCAAATTGACAAATTAAATTGGCATATTGGCACATTCTCAAATTGACCCATTCTCAAATTGACACATTATATTATGGCATTAGATAAAAATCAAATAGCACAACGCATCGCACAAGAAGTTAAAGACGGGTACTACGTAAATTTAGGAATTGGTATCCCAACTTTAGTGGCGAATTATGTTCGTACGGATATTTCGGTGGAATTTCAATCAGAAAATGGGGTTTTAGGCATGGGTCCGTTTCCTTTTGAAGGAGAAGAAGATGCCGACATTATCAACGCAGGAAAACAAACGATTACTACATTGCCAGGAGCCAGTTTTTTTGACTCGGCGTTTAGTTTCGGAATGATTCGTGCACAAAAAGTAGATTTAACGATTTTAGGTGCGATGGAAGTTTCTGAAAATGGCGATATTGCCAATTGGAAAATTCCAGGAAAAATGGTAAAAGGAATGGGTGGCGCTATGGATTTAGTAGCTTCTGCAGAAAACATTATCGTAGCCATGATGCACGTAAATAAAGCAGGCGAATCAAAAATATTAAAGAAATGTACACTGCCTTTAACTGGTGTAGGCTGTGTGAAAAAAGTAGTAACAGAATTAGCCGTTTTAGAAATAACATCAAAAGGGTTTAAATTGTTAGAACGCGCACCAGGCGTTTCAGTTGAAGACATCATCAAAGCCACAGAAGCGGATTTAATCATTGAAGGAGACATTCCTGAAATGAACATTAAATAGCCAATTAGTCAATGAGGCAATGTGCCAATAAACTAATTAGTAAATTAGCTAATGAAAAAAAATCGACACATTGACACATTGTCTCATTGGCACATTATAAAATTGACATATTAAATAAATATATAAGCCATGATAACATTTCAAGAAAAGTACAAAAACAATTTAATTCTTTTAAAATCATTTGAATTTGCTAAAAAAGTAGTTCAATATACAGAAAAATTAGAAGAAAACAGAAAGTATGTAATTGCCAATCAACTACTAAAATCAGGAACTTCAATCGGAGCGAATATTAAAGAAGCTCAAAATTCTGAAAGCAAAGCAGACTTTATTCATAAAATGAAAATTGCAATGAAAGAGGCAGATGAAACTGAATTTTGGTTATTCCTATGTAACGAATTAGAAAATTATCCCAATACAGAAGAATTATTATCCGAAGTTTTTGACATATTAAAAATTACAAATAAAATCATTTCAACCACTAAAAAAGGCTATTGAGCAAATTAGCCAATATGTCAATTAGTAAATAAAGGAATTGCATTTACAAATTGACTAATTAAATTGGCACATTGACTAATAGACTAATAGACACATTAACATGTTCCCAAAAGTAATTCTAAAATCAGGTAAAGAAAAATCTATTCAACGTCGTCATCCTTGGATTTTCAGCGGTGCGGTGTATGGCGTGAGTCGGGAAATACACGACGGCGAAATGGTAGATGTAGTCGATTCAAAAAGCCAACATTTAGGAACCGGATATTTTAGTGATAAAGGAAGTATTGTGGTTCGAATTTTAACGTTTGGCGATGAAACTTTTTCTGATAACTTTTGGGCAGACAAATTACAATCGGCTTGGTATTTACGTACTCAACTATTAGATTTTGAAGTTACCAATGCGTTCCGAGTGATTCACGGAGAAGGCGATGGGATTTCGGGATTAATAATTGATTATTACGATAAAAATTGGGTAATTCAAGCCCATTCAACCGGAGTTTTTCTTCAAATGAAAGAAATTGCAGCAGCGATTCAATCGAATTTCCCAAACCATTGCGATACGATTTATTGCAAAAGTTCAGGCACGTTACCTAACACAGGAACCGATTATTTCTTATTTGGAACGAACACAGAAACCGTTGCCAAAGAAAACAGCATTTTGTTTTCTGTAAATTGGGTAGAAGGTCAAAAAACGGGATTCTTTTTAGACCAACGTGACAACCGAAAATTATTAGGCGAATTCTCAAAAGGTAAAAAAGTATTAAATACGTTTTGTTACACAGGCGGATTTTCAATTTATGCGATGAGTGCTGGTGCAGAATTGGTAACTTCGGTAGATATTTCTCAAAAAGCAGTGGATTTAGCAGCCAGTAATATGGAATTAAATTTTCCAAATGCCAACCATACCGCAGTAGCTGATGACGTATTTAATTTCATGAAAGAGCACACACAACAGTATGATGTTATTGTGTTAGACCCTCCTGCATTTGCAAAAAGCATCAAAAGCAAACATACGGCAACTCAAGCTTACAAACGTTTAAATATTGCAGGGTTAAAAACCTTAGCACCTAACGGAATTTTATTCACATTTTCGTGCTCACAAGTCATTGACGATGTGTTGTTTTACAATACCGTTGCCGCAGCAGCCATTGAAACGGGAAGAAACATAAGAGTTTTACATAAATTAGAACAAGGCCCAGACCATCCAACGAACATTTACCATCCAGAAGGGCATTATTTAAAAGGATTGGTGTTGTTTGTGGAGTAGACTTGAAAGTGTTCAGTGTTCAGTTTTTAGTATTCGGCTTTTTACATACAGTTTGTCATTCCGAAGGAATCTCACATTATTTCTCCATTAACAACTTCATTACAGCAATCTGCTCTTTTAACGCTTGTATGGTTTCTTCATATTGCTGAATGAGTTTTTCAGGCATATTTATATGGTTTATTCCTATGTAACCATCCTGCTTACAATTATTAAATACTTGTTTGTCGTCAAACCCTAAAACTTCCATTGGTGGAACTCCAAAAATAGCGCTAATTTCATTCAATCTATTAATGGTTAATTGGGTTTCTCCAGTTTCAATTTTACTATACGCACGAGTAGATAAGCCCAGTTGTTGCGCCACATATTCCTGAGTAAAATTCTTCAATTCACGTATTTGTTTAATCTTAGTTTCGGGTTGTTGTATCATAATAACAGGAATTAATAGTTCAAAATTAGAACAAATTAATCAAATAAAGAAATTTTTTAGAAATTTTATTTAGGGTGGGGTGGTATTTTTGTTAAAAATGTTTTACATGACTATTAAACGAGAAAACATCAAGACTCCAATTTACACACAAGTAACCCTAGGCGGGCGTTCTGAATTTGAATACGCAATTGAAAAAGGTAAATTATTATTACGTTTTGGAAGAATGGTCAACTTTTTAGAGGTTCAAGAAGATTCGGTTAATGATGTTAAAGAGAGAATTCAAAAATTGAAAAAGGAAGAACATCCAAAATATAGAACACAAACTTCTTTATACAATAAAAAAATTTGGGATAAATGTCCAAACAATAAAATATGCCCTTATGTGGCGTGTTTAATTATCAATCAAAAATATAAATTATGAAAAAGATAACTACACTACTTTTAATATTTACAACAAGTTTGGTATTTAGCCAAGTTCCAAGTTATGTTCCTACAAATGGTCTTGTAGGTTGGTGGCCATTTACTGGGAACGCAAATGATTTAAGTGGCAATGTTAATCATGGTGTTGTAAATGGACCAACGCTTATACAAGATAGGTTTGGTTTAGCAAACTGCGCATATAGTTTTGATGGAATTAATGATTTTATTCAAGCACCAAATTACACATCAAATAGTTCTTTTACTTTTTCTTGTTGGGTAAACTTGACAACATACAATTTGAATTCATTAGGTGCTAATGATTTTATTTTTTTTGCAAATCATTCAGGGGTTAATAATTCAAATAGAAGTTTTATGTTGGGTTATAGGAATTTTGGAAGTCAATATGGTTTTTCATCTTATGTTTACAATAACAGTGACAATCAATTAGGTGGATATGCCACTAATCAAACTCCTCCTTCAGCAAATAATTGGCATCATTTTGTAAGTGTTTTTGAAAACGGAAGCTTTATTAAAATGTATTTAAACGGTGTATTATTTTATAATCAAACGACAAATGTTCCTACGCAAAATAATATGCAAAGTTTACCTTTATTTTTTGGTATTGGAGTTGCAACTCAATTTGATTATTTAGAGGGTAAATTAGATGATGTTGGTTTTTGGAACCGCGCTTTAACCCAACAAGAAATCACTAATTTGTATAACGCATCATTATCTACAGAAGATTTTGCAATTAACACTATTGATATTTACCCCAACCCCACAAAAAGTGTTTTAAATTTTAAATCTTCCATTCAAGTGGAGAAAATTTTAATTTACAATATGCTTGGGCAATTAGTGCAACAAGAAAAAGTAAATGCATTAGAAGGGGCCATAAATATTGAAAAATTAGCACAAGGTACCTATTTAGTAAAAGTAAACGATATAGATAAAGGGTATACTATTATTAAAAACTAGTTTATTTTCCTGCACCTTTTCGAAAAACAATTAACCCTCTCAGCGTTTCAAACTCTGAGAGGGTTTTTTTTCTATACTCTTTCATCCTAATGGCTTAATACCAAGAAAAAATCATTTACTTTTCATCGTTGATAAATGCTTGGATTTACTTTAAAATAGTACGTTATACATGATTTTTTAAATCCATCATTCCGTGTAAAATTCTAATCACCTCAATTTTATTTTCTGTTACCATTCTATAAAAAATAATGTGTTGACCGGTTTTATATCCCAAGACATTTTTTTCAACTATTTCATAAGATTTCCCTTGATTGGGGTTATAAGCTAATTCTTGGCAAGAATCAATAAGTAATGAATAATAAATTTCAGCTTGGTTTTCAGACCAAGTTTCAATAGTGTAATTCCAAATTTCTCCTAAATCTTCAACGGCTTTATTTGTTAAGTAAAACTTAGCCATTATTTTTTACTAGATTTAAGTGTTTCTAAATGTTTTTTTGGATCAAAGTCAATAGAAATACCGCTTTCAATTCCTTCACGGATAGCACTGCGTAAAATCATGATGCGATTTTCTTCCTCTTCTAAAAGCCTTAGTCCAGCACGAACTACTTCACTTGCGTTAGTGAAACGCCCTTTAGAAACAGTTGTTTCAATAAAACTTTCAAAATGATTGCCTAAAGATATGGATGTATTTCTTCCCATGATTATTTTTATTTTTGTAAAGTTACCAAAATTTGGTAATTGTACAAATTGTTTTCAAAAAAGAGAAGAAAATTATAACAAATAATGAACATCTACAGGTTTTTAAACCTTGTACAAGAATGAAAAACCATCTCAGTGTTTCAAACCCTGAGAGGGTTTGTTTTATTTAGAGAATTCCACGGTTTTTAATTTGTTCCAATTTCCTCTAGTAAAATCAGGAATTTCTACGGGTGCAGAATTGTTTTCGAGTGAAATAGCAGTTAGCGGTCCTAGGCAACTCCATTCGGCTAAATCATAGACATCCATATCTAAGGGTAACCCGTTTTGTAAACAATAAATTAATCGGTAGTCCATTATAAAATCCATTCCTCCGTGCCCTCCTACTTCTTTTGCTTTTTCTTCAATGTCAACAACAATTGGATTTTTATATTTTATCATCAAGGCTTTTTTTACCTCGTCGGGCATGTAGCTGTGTGCCGATAATTTTTTATGCCCAGGCACTATGTCAGCTCCTACTTGCGCTTCATCTAACGCATAACCTTCATAAGGATATTTATTAGCAAATCCTTTTGTACCACTTAATTGGTACATTCTGGTATAAGGACGTGGAGAAGTTACATCATGTTGAATTTGAATTGTTTTCCCATTTTCTGTACGAATCATGGTCATAGTATGATCACCACTTTTAAAATCGGTTACCACTTCACCCGTTTTTTCTTTAATGTAAGCAGGATTTCCTACTGCTTTTGTATCCATTGAGACTAAATAGTTCATTTTATCACCTCGATGAATGTTTAAAGCTAAACAAGCAGGACCCATTCCGTGTGTTGCATATAAATCGCCTCGATGTTTACGGTTATAATCCATTCGCCAATTGTTCCAATATTCACCCCAATAAGGTTGAAGCCCATGAATGTAGGAACCTTCTGCGTGTAGAATTTCACCAAAAACGCCTTGTTGCGCCATATTCAGCGTGGTTAATTCAAAAAAATCATACACACAATTTTCTAATTGAATACAGTGTTTTCTTGTTTTTTCGGAAGTATCTATTAATTCCCAAATTTCTCTCATGGTTAAAGCTCCAGGTACTTCAATAGCCACATGTTTTCCATCTTTCATGGCTTGAATGCCAATGGGTGCATGATTTAACCAATCGGTTGCAATATAAACTAGGTCAACATTTGGCAATTTTGTAACTTCTTTCCAAGCGTTTTCTCCATAAAATTCTTTTGCTTTAGGGAAACCTAATTTAACAAGTGCTTCGTTTGATGCTTTTGTGCGTTCTGGAAGTACATCACACAGTGCTACAATTTCTACCCCTTTAATGTAGGTCATTCGTTCTACGGCATCGGCACCTCTCATTCCTAAACCAATAAAAGCAACACGAACTTCAGGTATAGCAGGAGCAGCCATTCGCAATACATCGGTTTGGCCTTTAGCTCGAGCAGGTGTTTTTGTTTTAATTAATTGTGCACTTCCTAAAGATGTAATTAGTAAAAAAAACAGAACAAAAATTAGGTTGAATGATTTTTTCATAATATTTAGTTTTGATGGGAATTAAATCAAATATAAAAAATTTATTTGACAAATTATAGTTTAAAATACGCACCAACTTGCTCTAGTAATTTAAGTTGGGTTTTGGTTCGAACTAAATTTTGCAATTCATATTGGGTAGAATAGTACGGATCATTGATAAGAAAATCAGCTAAAAAACGACAACTTTGTTCAAACAGCAATAAAGGCAAGCTTAGATGAATGTTTTCTAGCTCTTCTTTTGTTAAAAAACCGCGAGCAATAGCTAAATAGGCTTTCATAAATGCTTCATAAATAGTGTGGTTAAAATTGACTTTTGCCAACTCTTTTTCTTCTTCAGTTGCAGTATTAGCTCCAGATCGCATTGCATCGCCTATATCATGTAAAATACTGCCCGGCATTAACGTATCAAAATCAATTAAGCAAATAATAGATCCAAATTCATCAAAAAGCATATTACTTATTTTGGTATCATTATGCACAACTCTAAGCGGAATTTTTCCTTCTTGAATAGCTTTTGCAACTTTTTCAATTTTAGGATAAAAAAGATGAATTTTTTCGATTTCATCTTTGGCCAATATTAATCGATCAGCATTTGCTTGCGCCACATTTTCTAAAAAATCAGCATAGCGTTTACAGGTATTATGAAAATCAGGAATAGTGTATTCTAATTCATCCACGGGAAAATCTAACAACGCTTCATGGAATTGCGCCAGGTGTTTTCCTGCTTTTTCTGCTACCTCAGTAGAATCTATCCGATCTTTTATGGTGGAGGGAATATAGTTAGATAATTGCCAAATATCCTCTCCCTCTTTGACATAAAACAATCCTTCTCTTGAACGAAGATAAGTAATAGTAGGAAATTGTTTTGTTTCAAGAAAATGGCAAATTTTAATTTTATTATTTAAAAGCGAACTACTATTTTTAAAGACATTTTGATTCAATTGCTGTACTATAAAATCGCCTTTGTTGGTAGTTATTTTGTAGGTATTGTTAATTAATCCACTTTGAATAGTGGTTATTTCTTGAATATCTATAGCATCAAAAAAGGCCTCCATTATTTTTATTAATTGCTCCTTCATAGTACTGTTTTGTATGTTCCATTCAGATGTAATTTTTGCAATAATTCAGCAGCAATATCTTTATCTTCTTGATATGTAATTCCAATCCACGTTTCATCAGTAGGAATAACTTTGACTTGATAGATTCCCTTTTTTGTCATGGCAGCAACAACATTAGGTAATTGATATTCAAGCGATTGATTTGTTTTCCAATGTACTATAAATTGACTCAAATCGTTTTCTAAGTAGTTGAAAATTTCCGTAGTAAATCCCCACATATTCATGGAAACTAAAGTATCTTTTTCTAGTTTTGTTTTTTGCCCATTTTCATTTGGATAAAAAATGCCTTCCTCTGAAAATTCTATTTTTTCTCTTTCAGAAGAATTAATTAACATCCCATTTTCCATTTGAATTTCTGCCCGATTTACAGTTCCGTTTTGAGACAGCGTTTTATAAACTGGAAAAACCACTGCACAGGGAGTAGTGTTTTGAGATAAATGAGAATAAGCTAAAGCAAACGAGTTTTGGCCATAGAAATCATCGGCGTTAATTAGTAAAAAATTACCTTTAATTTTTTTTCGAGCGCACCAAAGCGCATAGGCAGTACCCCATGGTTTAGTGTTTTCGTATTGAGTATTGTTGATTTTTAGGCTATTTTCCTGAATCACGAAAGAAACAGGTAATTGTTTTTGTGCAATATATCGTTCGGTTAAAATAGGAATCATTGGTTCCTGAACTATTAAGACCACCTCTTTAAATCCTGCTTTTAAGGCGTCATGAATGGAATAATCCATAATGATTTCTCCATTAGGACCAATTTTTTCTAACTGTTTTAACCCTCCAAAACGAGAACCTAATCCAGCCGCTAAAATTAATAAAGTTGGCTTCAATACCTTTTTGATTTAAAAAAACTATAGCCAATCTAGCTATAGTTTTTCAAATTTATAAATTCATAAAAAAATCATTTCCTTTATCATCGGTAATAATAAATGCTGGGAAATCTTTCACGGTGATTTTACGAACGGCTTCCATACCTAATTCCTCAAAATCTACAACTTCAACAGATAAGATGTTTTCTTTCGCTAAAATAGCAGCAGGACCACCAATCGAACCTAAATAGAAGCCACCGTGTTTCTTACAAGCGTTCATTACGTCTTTGCTTCGGTTTCCTTTAGCGAGCATAATCATGCTTCCGCCAGCGGCTTGGAATTCGTCTACATAAACATCCATTCTTCCAGCGGTTGTTGGTCCAAAACTTCCTGAAGGCATGCCGTCTGGTGTTTTTGCAGGTCCAGCATAATAAACCGGATGATTTTTGAAATATTCTGGCATTGGTTTTCCAGCATCTAATAATTCTTTGATTTTTGCATGCGCAATATCACGAGCCACAATCAAAGTTCCGTTTAATTTCAAACGTGTTTTGATTGGATATTTTGATAATTCTGCCAAAATTTCAGCCATTGGTTTGTTTAAATCAACTTCAACAGCTGGCTCTAAATGAGGAGCGGTTGTTGGTAAAAACTGACCTGGATTGGTTTCCAATTGTTCTAAGAAAATACCGTCTTTTGTGATTTTTCCTTTGATATTTCGATCTGCCGAACACGAAACGCCCATTCCAACAGGGCATGATGCTGCGTGACGAGGCAAACGAATTACTCGTACATCATGGGTTAAATATTTTCCACCAAACTGGGCTCCAATTTGACTTTCTTGACAAATAATTTGTACTCTTTTTTCCCATTCTAAATCGCGAAACGCTTGACCCGACATGTTTCCAGATGTTGGAAGATTGTCATAATATCCTGCTGATGCTTTTTTCACGGCTGCTAAATTTGCTTCCGCAGATGTACCACCAATTACGATAGCCAAATGGTATGGAGGACAAGCCGCTGTTCCTAAATCCATAATGCGTTCACGAA
>Ga0247722_10001459_pt1 | contig 13050 bp, 24 predicted proteins | sample MSEWelMarce3H_FC_FD_189094 | JGI IMG/M metagenome (GOLD analysis project Ga0247722, IMG submission 189094) | Subsurface sediment microbial communities from gas well in West Virginia, United States - MSEEL Well Study Marcellus 3H_FC | ecosystem: Environmental > Terrestrial > Deep subsurface >... | reverse complement strand
TTCTTTGGAAGTTCGAACTTTCTTTTGTATCTTTGTAGTATTGTAATTCACTATTAAAATCTATACCATTATGACAAGTAAAGTTATTGATTTAATGAACTCTCTTTTTAAAAGAGAATTTAATGCCAATGAAACAATTGCTCAAATGAGAATGAACTCTGAACTTATTTGGAAAGTGTTGACTTGGGGCGCAAAAAATTGGGGTGTGTTCAATGGTATTCCTAACTGTTGCAAAGGTATGGCTTTTAAAGTTAATGCAAGAAGACACAAAGGCTATGTTCTGATTGTACTTAATTGGGATGATACCTATGAGGTTCACTTAATTAGTACAAGAGGTAATTTGGTTCATTCTATGGACAATGTTTACTTTGATGACCTAACTGATAGAATTGATGAAAAAATTGAAAAGGTTTCAGCTTACGCTTGGTAAATTATTTTGGAAACCACTAAACCCATTGCAGGCATAGCAGCATTGTTCATTTTTTAATCTTTAAATTATAACTGCTATGACAACATTTTTCAATTGCACACCTCATGACATTGTTTTCAATGATGGCACAGTTTTCCCAAAGAGCGGAACTGTTGCAAGAGTTGCTGCATTTTTCACGGAAATTGAAAACTCCGTTTGTGACCAAGCATTTGGTCTTGTGCACGATTTACCTGCTCCAACTGAGGGGATGTTCTTTATTGTTTCTGCAGTTGTCCTTACTGCTGCAAAGCTTCAAGGTCGGACTGACTGTGTCGCACCTGCAACAGGACATTCCGCAGTTGTCCGCAACGAAGCAGGACATATTGTAAGTGTTCCTTGTTTTGTGAGATAGAATTATTACCTGCATTGTGCCTTAATCGTTACAGAAACCAACTTTTAAGGCACTTTCTATCTAAAGTGGTATATATACATCAAAATAAAATAATAACCTCACAAAACGAATATTATGAAACAATTCAATGAATGGATAAATGATGGTAACGTAGTCAAAATTGATGGCTTCTATTCAACTCAATGTAGTTTGTACAGAAACAGATTTACAACCAAAAGTGAGTTGTTTCGGTACTTTAGAAAGGAATATTGTTCGTAAGTGCCCTCAACAGTAGATAGAACCTATGTTATGTTTATACTTTTGAAATACTTTTGACTTTTTTTATTATAGTATTAATAAATCTCGAAAGTACACTTTTTTTAGGCTGTAACGCAGTCCACCACTACGTTTGAGGCACTTTTTGAAGATATTATGTTTTTTAATATATGTTTTTGAAAAAAATCAAAAATAATTGAGAAAACATTTGGATTTGTCAAAAAAAATTCCGACCTTTGTTCTGTTGCTCAAGGGAAGCACATTATTCTTAAACCCAAAAATACACTACAAATGAATATTCTTGATTTAAAAGTAGGTCAATCTATAGATTGGAAATTTGGGATTTCAACAAGAGATGTTTACAGAGCATCAGAAGATAAATTTGAAATTACTGATACAAGTTCGGGATGGTACGTGGCTCTAGTTTCATTTGAAACACTTGAAAAGCTTTTAAAGGGTGAACTCTCGCTCTTAGATTTAGATTGGGTTTAACTTTTTTTTCACTTGAAAAAATTCTTTTTGAAATGATTTTTGAAAAAAATCAAAAAATAATTGAGAAAACATTTGGATTTCTAAAGAAAGATTCATACCTTTGATTCATTCTATTCACAAACACAAACATTCACACTCACATGACAACACAACACAATGAAATCCTTGAAAAACTGATTGCCGCAATGAACGCAATCAATAACCCCCAAAAAGGTACATTCAATCTTTTTAATGTAGAAAAAGCATTGGAAGAGAGAGCAGAGGAAAAAGCCAAAGAAAAAGCAAAGCAAGCATTGGAACTTGCATGGCATGAGTTGACAATGGTTGAAATAAAAAGAATCCATGAGCTTCTAAAGGCAGATATGCCGAAGGTTAAAATGGAATTGAACCCAAATGGTTACCCAACTCTTACAATGTTAGGCGGAAACGGAATTTCACACCATGAATGCAGCGTTAATATAAGGGTAGTAATTTTAAGAGATAGTTGGGAAGCACCAATCGCTTTAGCTTATGAATCCTACGATGCACTTTATGGACATAAATATAAGTCAATTGAAGAATTGGTACAAAATCCTCGTTTTTTCAATGCAGTAAAAACCAAAGTACTTTACGGCAACAATGTTTAAAACGAACTTGGACATTTTTTTTTACAAATACAACTTACATTCTTATGAAACACGTAAATGAAATAGAAAACATAGACACATTGCTTGGAACAAACAAAGGCGAAAGCCGTCCGAGGGGAATGTCCGAAATCGACATCAGAAACATTGATGTTTCTTTTGAGGACAACGTCAGAGAAATTTATGATGGCATTGAAGACCTTGCCGAGAACATTCAAGAACATGGACTGAAAGATCCATTGAAGGTTGCCCCAATCAAAGGAACAGATCAATACCTTCTTGTGGATGGCCATAGACGTTACAAGGCACTTATGTTGCTTTTGGCACAAGGTGTTCCCTTCACACGAGTAAGAGTTCTGTTGGTCAATCCTTCTCCCGAAGAAAGACTTGCTGAGATGTTGATTACGGGCATCCATAAGAAAACCTTGCATCCCGTGGAACAAGCCAATTCTTTCAAACGTTTGCAAAACTATGGATGGTCAGTTCAAAAGATTGCTTCTATGTTGTCCGAGGACGGCAAGAACAAACAGAACATGGTATACCGCTACCTAAAGCTAGCTGATGCACCCGAAGCTGTTAAGCAGCGTTGTTTGAAGGGTGAAATTTCCCACGATACTGTCATCAAAATCATTGAGGATACTGAGGGAGATTATGACACAGTTGTTTCTACAATTGAAGAAGCTGTTGCTGCCAACACCACCGTCACCGAAACAGGTGAAGTTGTTGTTGCCAAAGTCAAAACAAGGCAGGTTGCAGCCATAAAAAAAACAAAGCCTATTACATTCATGGCAAAGGTTCGAACTGCCTCTGACGAACTGTTTGAGAGCTCTGAGGAAAATGAAATACTTGAGGAATTTATTTCCCTTGAAAACAAGGAAGCCTCAATTGAGGAAATTAAAGCGTTCTTTGGTAAATTGACAAAGAAAGTATAGATTGAACAAAAACAGAGTTGTTGCGGCAATAAGCTATGAGTAGGGCGAAAATCTGAGATAGTGTAAAACCTGCAAAAGATGGGCAACCAAGTGAAGCAACAACTCTTATCGTGTGTTGTGTTTTTTATTGCTTAAGCAAAGGGTTCTTTAGTTTTTTGTAGTTTCTTCAGAACCCTTTTTTTTTCTTTTGAAAGAATTTTTTTGAAATGATTTTTGAAAAAAATCAAAAAATAATTGCGCAAACATTTGGATTTAAGAAAAAGTATTCATATCTTTGTTCTGTTGCTGCAATGAAGCACAACACAAACACAATCTACTACACATGATACAGACAATTCTCACAACAGAAATGCAAGCAGACCGCTCAATTATTATTGCAGCTGTTTCTTATAACTTATACCCTATTGTTAGAAGGGAATATCTTCCGTTTCTTGACAATAATGGTCATTATGCCTATTATGACCTTGTGGTTGAAATTGTAGATAAAATGATGTTTGAAGCAGGCTCACTCTACCTTGCCTTCATGGAAAAAAAACAAAGAGGTGACCAAACAGATTTTACTGAGTTCTCAGGAGATTGTTTCGATTGGTATTATATGGGTAAGTCAGAAAAAATGTTGCCTGAACGTCTTAAAGGATGGGAAGGTTCTGATGAGGATTGATTTTTACAAAATATTTTGTTTTTTTACAAAAACTTTGCAAAAAGAAAGTTGGCTTTTCATTAGGATTATTCAACTTTCTTTTGTACTTTTGTCTGCGACCAAAAGGGAGCAATCTTTGATCTAACGAAGCATACATCTTATAACACAAACATAAACTCACACAGCCATGAAAAAATTTAATTATTCTCTGCCAACCTCTTCAACGTTCTGTGCTTCTTTTGACTACGGATTTGTTTGGGCAAAAGATGCAGATGAGGCAAGAGAAAAAGCCATCCATGAACTGAACTACAATGTTGAGAAAGTCAACTCTGTCCTTGCGCATACTCTTGGTTTCTCAATAGAAATTTGTACAGATGAAATTTCAATTGAGGAAACAAACTCACTAGTGGATTTGGTAATTGACCAAATCAAAAACGATGCAGCCTGTAGAGATTTCACTGCAATTGAAGAGTTACTTGAAAAACTGCTTGAGAACAATTGCTTTGAACTGCTCAAAGGATATTTGCCCGAAGGACTATAAACTTCTGACACCAACCAAAGCAAAAAAGCTCGGAACTGACTGAACCCTGAATAACATCTATAACTTAATTGAGATGCAGGCAGAGGAGATTCATGAACATAGAAGGCAGGTGAAGATCCTGAAGGTTGGTGTCAATTAAAGAAATAAATTGTTACACAATAAACACTTGGACACTATGAAAAAGAGAAATGTGGCATTTAATAAAGTGATTACTTATACCTTTTACAATAGCACAGACCCTAATAATAAAGGGATGGTGATAGAAAAAAATAGTGTTGAACTTGGAGTTTATTCAAACTTTGAATATGATGACACATTGGATGACAGTTATCTGATGGAACTTGCTTTAGAATTTGAAGAAATCCTTGCAGATTAGTTCACAAAACAAACACTCGGACACTATGAATTACAAAACTATTATTGCAGGCGATATTGTTTTTGCTGAGGGGGTTGCAAAAATTTTGGACATTACACAGATAAAGGTTTGCCATGAAGATTTAGAGCTGGATATTTTTTTAGATGAAATTGAAGAATCTCAAAAAGATTGGCTCATCCTTGAAAATTGTGAACTGTCTGTTGAATGTGTTGAACATCCTCATTTTGAAATGATGTCCCAAAAAGTAGACATCTTCACCTCAAATTTAAAAGCTGTCCACCAAACTGTCACAGTTGCAGTTGCCATCAAATTATACGAACTTGGACAGATCGGGAAGACTGACAAAAATCAATGGTTCACATTCAAAAGCTAACAATATGTTCAAAGAAAAATTTGAGTTCCTAAAGGAACAAAAGAAACTTCAAGAGGCACAGGCCGAAACGCTTGCCCAAAGAAAGATTGAGTTCCTTTGGATGAATGCACAGCAACTTCTCGATTGGACACTCCACATCCATTATATGGGGTACAAAAAAAACCATCTTGGACTGTGCTATTTACCCTTTCTGAGCAATGACATTTCAGAAGACAAAATGTTTTCTGATGCAAAGGCTCATGTTGAATTGGATGGCAAACACCTTCAGTTGTTTCCTCTTTCCTTAAGAGATGTTGAACTGTCTGTGGATGACAATATGAAGTTGACCATTGTTGGAACGATGTATGAGGATGCAAGCGGCAAAGTCTTCAAAAGAAACTTTGCTTCTCTTGAAGAGGTGCTGGATCTTCTTTCGGGACTGACGTTGGATGAATGTGAAATTATTTCTTTTGAAAGTTAATTTTAAAATAATTGGTCAAACATTTGGAATTGTCAAAAAAATTTCCGATCTTTGTTCTGTTGCTGAGGGCAATATTTGATTTTATAACCTTAAACTGATTGACATGAGCAGACTAAAGGAGTTAAAAAATTACGTTGCAGCTGAGTCATGGTTTCATTGTGACGATGAAGAAGATAACCGCATACTGTTTGCAACAAGGGAAAATGGCAATGTGTACAATGAGGCTGCTGGGCGCAAAGATATAAATGAAGCTATTCGATTAAAGAATGCAATACGGGAAAAATACCCGAATGAGTTTGAATTTGAGATTGAGACAGTAGATGAATGGGTTCACTTGACTGTGAGCTTACAAAAAGAAAAAGAGTATAGATACAGTTATGCCATAAGCCGCTACTATTCAGATACCAATTGGCTTTCGGGTGCAACCTCTTATAAGGCTATTGAAGAGTTTGATATTTTTGCAAGAGAAGTAAAGTATTATATTTCAGACTATGACAACATCCTAGAGAAAACCACCATTGAAGAACTGATTGCTAAGTTGGACTCAATGGAATTCAATGGGACATCTCATTGGAATGGATGGGAAAGTACTCAAGGGATCGCAATCAGCCAAACCAATAACCCAAAATTTCGTCCACAAAAAATTGTGGTGCAAAAAATGAGAATAGATTATTAGATTATTAGATTCATCCACACACAAACACAACATTCTTATGAAAGTTTATAAAATCGGAGAATACAGAGAGAAGACAATTATTGCAGATGTTGATTTCAAAGAAATCCAATTGCATGAAACTTATGACCGCAATGGGCAACAAGTTAACCCTTACGATGCAGGTGCTGTTATGACCATCCTGACTCAAGATGCTGCTGACTTAGCAAACAACACCCCAACACCTACAAAAGAAGCAAGGATTGAAATTGGAGACCCAATTTATTGTACAGACAATCGTTTCTATATCGTGAGAAGCGAAATGGAAGAAGCGGTTGACTACAGTCTTGAATCTGATACAGTCAAGGCATACAACTATTGGGACGGAAGAAATTGGAAAACAATTACCCTTGAAACGGAAAACGGATACCCTGACCTTGAAGAAGTTAAAGGCGAAGCAGCTGAAGAAATTCTTGCTGCTTGGGAAAACAAAATGCAAGTAGGAGATGGGCCATATGGAGAAAAACAATTTGGCTTTGGTTTGATTGGGTTTGTTCAAACAAATGAATGGTACACAGCAGAGGTTGTGGAACTTGAAGAAAAATAAAAACCAAAGGTTCTTATCATTTTATATTTGAATTCACCTATTCAAACAATCATATTATGAACAAAGAAATCGTTCCACAAATTAACTTGACCGATTTAGAAATTATCGGTTTGCAATCAATTACCTATTCCGACTTCTACGAAAACGGTCGGGAATCAATTGTATGGGACTTCTCGGTCTACGATGACTGTCCACTCAAAGGTAAAGTTCGTTCTGGTGTTTATTCTTCGCTCTCTCAAAAAGGCATTGTTGAGATTTCTCTGCCTGAAAAAAAGTATAACATAAACGAAAAAGGTGAAAAAATTCTGAATCGCTACTATGAACGTGGCAACAACTACGGTACACTTAAAATTACACCACTTGGCTATGAGCTCTTAGATAGCTTGAACCTAATTGATGCTGATGGCAGATTTCTGTAAACATTCGAACATTCTTATGAAAGAAAAAAAACCTGAACTGTCCTTAAAAATGGGACGTTTGAAATCAATTGAAACCCCAACGGAACAAGAGCTCCTTGTGATTGAAAAATATGAAAAGGCCAAAGATCAATCAGAGGAACAAAAGAAACTCCTTTGCGAACTGATCGATCTTTGGAGTGGGAAAATATTTTTGGACTGGGATCAAGAATACATTTCCAAAGAAAAAGCTAAAAAATACATCAAAGAATATAAAGGTAAATAAGATGAGCACAACATTTGGAGTTTACATCGGGACAAAAACAATTGAACTTGAGGATGATTGTCTTCCTGAGGATGCAGATCTTGATGATTTTGTTGAAATTGCCTTCAGAGGGAACTCAGGTAACATTTGGTTTACAAATACTATTGCCAACTTGCTTTCTAATGATATCAAAGTTTTTCCTTTGGACAACTCTGCACAAGGAATTTATACGATTGAAGATATAAAAAACAACTTATGAAAATCGACTTCAAAAATCTGCTTGTCTTTGACATTGAGACAGCTCCGATTTCCAAAGAATACAATGACCTCCCAGAGGCACTTCAAATTGCCTGGAGATACCAAGCAGAGCGCAATGGGACAGTCATAGACAACATTGAAGAACATTACTTTAATGGTGCTGGACTGCAGGCAGAGTTCTCAAAGATTATCTGTATTTCCATTGGAGGTTTCATCTTCTCAGATGGACAGCCAACCAAGATGCGAGTCACATCCATCTCTGGACACAACGAAAAAGAAATCCTGACAAAGTTTGCAGAGATCTTGTCCACTAGAAATGTGTTCAAACATCTTTTGGCTGGACACAACATCCTGCAGTTTGATATACCGTTCATCTGCAAACGTATGGTGATCAATGGGATTCCTCTTCCACAGATGTTGGACATTCATGGGAAGAAACCCTGGGACTTGAATTATGTCCTGGACAGTTCACAGCTCTGGAAGTTCGGCAGTATGAACGGAGCATCCCTGATGGCACTTTGTGCTGTCTTTGGAATACCAACACCCAAAGATGATATTGCAGGCAAAGATGTTGGACGAGTGTTCTGGAATGAAGAAAACGGCCTTGAGAGGATAACAACATATTGTGAAAAGGATGTTGTCGCATCGGCCAAAGTCCTGATGACAATCCTTCAACAGGAATTCGAATTTTCTTTGGAGGAAAAAAAAAATAACTTACATTCCTTTGGATATTTGAATTTTCTTTTGTATCTTTGATCTGCGATCAGCGAGAGCAATCTTTGTTCTACAACCTGGACAAAACAAACACAACTATGGAATATTCAAACATCCGCTGGAAAAAATGCGACTACAAATTTGCTATCAAGTGTTTCAAACTGATGGCAGCAAACAAGTCTCTTGAATGTGAGATTGATGCCCTTGGGAAAGTAAAGGCTTCAACTGACTGGAGAACAGGCATGGATCTGTTTATTATGCATAAGGATGTTGTACCGACTTTTGAGAAAAGAGGGATCTTTGAATGTGAACACTTCGAAAAAGAATTCCGAACCTTCTTAAGAATCAAGTTGACTCCATTGGGACAGTCAGTCTTCGATCTGGAATTTGTTTCTGAGATCGCAAGAGTTTCTCAAGAAGGCATGCAATACTACATGCAGGTGATGGATCTTTTGAAAGTTAACCTGGGCATGTTCAAAGTTTCTAAAAAAGGTATTCCTGAATATAAAATTTGATGGGACAGTTTTACTATTGCAGAGATTTTTAAAATATAAACCAATGAAAGAAATAATAACCAGCCTCTGGGACAATATTCCTTATGAAAAATCCGTTCTTAATACTAATACAAGGCTTTTTCGTTTTGATTTCATCAAAGAACAGAGACAAGCAAAGTTGAACAAACAATTGTTTGTCCATAGTCTTGCAAAACTTTCAGTAGGAATTGATATGCCTTCTGTTGAAGGTTGGACATTCCCAATGCAAAGGGCAAGGGAACAATGTTTGGACATCAGAAACAAATTTCTTTCAAAAGAAACTGAATTGCATCCTTTGGAATCCTTCAAAGAGTTCCATAAGAAGCTGGACATTGAAGTTCAATAAAATATAAATAGTGTTTGTGAAAAGTCCTTCACCTAAAGTTGGACAGAAAAAGTTCTTGCCGTGTTTGTGTGCCCCTGGGAGTTGTGACCCAGGGGCTTTTTTTTTGTTTTTCTTTAGAAATAATCTATCTTATAGGAAGTTGACCATATTTATTTTAAAAACTGATATGAAACATTTTTTCAATGACATTTGGATGCATTTTAAATTTATTTGCCAAGACATCTGGCAAGCGCTATTACCAGCTCTAATGATGATTGGGGCATTCCTTCAGCCAATCCAGATGATTCTTTTGACAGTTGGGTTTGCTATCATAGCAGACACAATCTTCGCAAGAATTCGTGTTTACGTTCAAAAGAAACGTAATGCTAAAAAGATTGCTGAAAAGAAAAGAGTAACTAAACTTGAACAGGAGAAAGCAACTTGGACATCTAGGAGTATGCAAATGGGTATTATTGGAAAAGTTTTCATGTACACTTCAGCAGTTCTACTTGTATTCTTTCTTGATTATGCAATCTTGAACGAGTTTGTAAAGTTGTTCGTTAACATAGACTTCTTGGCCACCAAAGTTCTTGCAGGTGTTTTCGTATATGTAGAAGCTTTGAGTATGGACGAATCTTTTAAAATAATCAAAGGAAAATCAATGTTGACCTATATGTTTGAACTGGTCAACAAAGCAAAGAAAATTAAAGTCAGGTTGGAAAGTGTGAACAAAGGGAAAAAGAAAGAAGATGAACCTGAACAGCCAGAATAAGTTGACCAGGACAATCCAATCAACAGGAAGGGAGTTGAGGCTTATAGGACAAAAAAAAAGCACTGTAGAAATACAGTGCTTTTTTTTTGTTGGTGTATAAAACTTCTAAAGGAAACTTTGTGTTGACTGTCAAAGGAAACTATTGATCTTCTCTTGAAGTTCCTGTTGCGTTTGGAATCCCATTGTTCTATCAACAAGTTGTCCGTCTTTGAAGAATAGGACAGTTGGGATGGACTTGATCCCGAATTCTGACGTTGTCTTTTCATTCAAGACTACATTTGCTTTGCCAATTAGGACATTTGGGTTTTCTTCAGAAAGCTTTTCCATCACTGGAAGCAGTTTCACGCATGGTGGACACCATTGGGCCCAGAAGTCAATCACAGCAATCTGGTTGGACTGGATCGTCTCTTGGAAGTTTTCATCGTTTATTTCTTTCATAATTTTCTTTTGGTTATAAATATAATCTATTTTCTTAAGAATGTAAATTGTTTCTTCAGAAAGTTTTGTATAAACCCGTGTTTTTTGGCACCATTCTTCAGCTAAAAAGCTTACTTCCCAAAGAATCAATGAGTTACGTTTGGAAGGACTTGTTTCTTTTGAAATAAATGTTGATTCCTGGATAAAACCCCGTGTTTTTTGACACCAGTTTTTTATAGTGGGACAAAAAGATATTGAATAACAGTAAGTTGCATTCTTTTGAAAGAATTTTATTTTCTTTGGAAAACATATATATTTATAGAAAATACCATTATGATCTACCAGTATGAAATTGTAAACTATGCAAACAACCAAATTTTTGACCTATATGAATACAACGATGGCCAAAGATACAAAAGATTCCGAATTTCCAAAGGTGCGCTGATGGAACTTCTTACTCCTAATGAAAAACAAATGTTTTCTTCAGGAAGTTTGAAATTCTTCCGAGGGGATGATAGAACTGTTCTTCAGAAGTCAATGATTGTTTTCTGAAGAAAGTTCCTTTTTTCAAGGGAAACATCGGGGTTAGGGAACTATTATAAAAGTTCAAAAGGGATGCAAGTTTCTTTTGAACTTTTTTTTATTTTCTTTGGGAAGTAAAAAGCGAACAAACGTTCGTAAGGATTTTCTTTGGAATGTCAACTATTTGATTACAAACACTTTACAGTTAACCATCTGGTTAAACTAAATGGTTTAACCAACAAAAGCGAACGACTGTTCGTACGTTTTTTTAAAATACCTCTATCCATCAAAAGAATATTCAAAACACCTTTAGAAAAAAAATACCGATCGGTATAATTTATATATTTTTTACCCTCCAAGGAATGTTCCCAACTTTCAAAAACATACGAACAGTTGTTCGTAAGGCGAACAGTTGTTCGTAAAATATATTACTTTCAAAAGAAAACAACCTTATTTCAAAAGAAAACAACCTTATTTCAAAAGAAAACAACCTTATTTCAAAAGAAAACAACCTTATTTCAAAAGAAAACAACCTTATTTCAAAAGAAAACAACCTTATTTCAAAAGAATGTTTTCAACTTTCAAAAGAAAAAGCGAACAACTGTTCGTAAAATATATTACTTTCAAAAGAAAACAATATGCAGCTTGAAATCTGGTGCTCACTATGTGAGCAGCACAAAATACTCCTTCCAAAGACTCTTGTGATGTTCCGCTGAAAATTGAGCAAGTTCATATGTTTTGAAAACAATAGGACTCCAGATCCTTTCATATAAATGTGCAGCCGTCACAGAATCCAATTTCAATAAGTGCATAATTGCTTTTAGCCGCTTCTTTTATCTCTTCCTGACTCGGCACATCAAAAATAGCTTGCTCGGTGGCGGTGATGATAAATAAGTTATTTTTAATAGCATCTGACAACATTTTTAGTTCAGCAGAATCATTAGTCCAACCATACTTTAAATGTAATCGTTGAACGGATGCTTCAAGTTCAATGTTTTTGTTCTTGAAAACATTTATTATCTGTTCTTTCGCATTCATATCAATAGGTTTTTTTGTAGTTAAGAATAAAGTAGCGTATATATTTATGTTATAGGAAATTAAAAAATTGAAGTGAGCCGTTTACAAAATGACTTCCATCTAAATTTAATTATCCTGTCACAAATCATACACCTATCAGTTGTGTAGTGTTCGGTATTTGTGTAAATAATGTTCCTAAAATCACCGCAATCGTGTTTAGCGTGGGTGTATGCTTTGTTTTGTTCTTTATTCATAGTTGTTAAGATTTATAGGTTTCGTAATAGTATTTTTCACCACAGCTATTATATTTATCCTCATACCATCTTTGCTCCTTTAGTATGTTTGCTGCATCTATTATTATTTGTTTTTCAAGTTTAAATGCTTGTTCAAATGCATCCCAAATTTTATTCACATCATTAACAATAAAGATTGGGTCACCATTAATATCCCATTCAATAAACTTATCAAATTCTTTCTCAAGAAATTCAACTGCTGTCTGTTTCATAGTTTTCTATTAAATGAAAGGTTTTCTAATACTTTTATGTCTTTAGGTTGCCATTCCCATATCTCACCAGTATCTTGAATTACAGTAAAGAGTTTAGATGTTTCTGTACCATATTCAGTTACTAACCAAATAAACCCTTTACCTTTTGGAGTAGTTACTTCTACTCTATTTTGTAATTCAAGTATTGTCATTGTGTTTTCTTTTTTAAATTGTTTAAACCATTCTTCAATATTTTGTTCTACAAAGTGAGCTTTTCTAAGTAATTCTAATACTTCTTCCTCACTATACATTCTTTCTTGTTGCCATTTAGCACCAAATAAAGCCATCTCTATTGGGTTTGGGTGAGATTCTTGCCAAAGTTTTTTGGCTTCTTCAATAAGTTCTTTTTCTATCAAAGTAAATTCAATTAATGGTTCTTCTTTTGGAATGATTATTTTGTATTTAATATTTTTATCTGTAAGTATAAAATTACCTGACTTCATAAAACATCCTTTTTTACAATTATAACCTCTCTTTACAGTTTCACCACATTCTCTACATTTTTGAGAGTAGTCT
>Ga0247722_10001458_pt1 | contig 13061 bp, 9 predicted proteins | sample MSEWelMarce3H_FC_FD_189094 | JGI IMG/M metagenome (GOLD analysis project Ga0247722, IMG submission 189094) | Subsurface sediment microbial communities from gas well in West Virginia, United States - MSEEL Well Study Marcellus 3H_FC | ecosystem: Environmental > Terrestrial > Deep subsurface >... | reverse complement strand
GAATACCATGACAAGTTCTACTTCGATATCAATGTATATTTCGGCAGCATAGGTTTCGTTTTTTAACCGTGCCTCATTTGGAAGACTTTTGCCGCATACAATGTGCACATGTTCGCCGGTTTTTCCACCGAGATACAAGTTGCACTTTGTCTTGGGCAAGCCGGTTTTATCATCGTATTTCGAAATAATGCAAATGGGATCCATTTCTTTAAAGATTTTGTAAATGTCTTTTTTCATAAAATGGTTGTAAGATTCGATATGATGTTTAACAAGACTTTGCGGATTGTCTCTGAAATGGCATTCAATGATGTTCCATGTTGTATTGTTATCGTTATCCATTATTCTTTTTTTTTTGTATACATTTAAAAGACACATTTCTTTATTACATTTTTTTTCTCCCAACAGGTTATAAAAGAAAAAAATGTCAGATTTCATGAACACCGTTTTTGGTCCTCTTTCAGGAGAGTATTGTCTCTACTTCTACTACTTGTCTATTTTGTCTTTCTTCTTGTTCTTGGTCGCAGTGGTGACTGGCATCGTAACAGGTCTTCGCAAAGACAAGACTTTCATGTTTTACGCGGGCGTTGTGGGTGCCTCGTTGATCTATTTAGTTACATATTTCGTCAACCGTTTGATGTATTCCGTTTGTTCCAAGGCTCTATAAGACGCTAAGGTAAAACACGAGTAGATAAGACAAAATGGCTAAAACAATGGCGACAATCCAGATGGGTATGACGGTTTTTTGTTTGTATCCAATTCCGAATTGTCTGAAACCGCCGTTTTCATTGTAAAGTAATCTTGGTTTAGTCCAGTGAATTGTGAATATTAAAACGAGAAAAATGCAAATTGATGTAATGAGTCGATTACTTCTTAAATCAATCATTTATAATAATATATATTGAAAACATTTTTATTTTCTATTTTCTTTATTTTCTATTTTTTATTTTCTATTTTTTATTTTCTATTTTTTATTTTCTATTTTTTATTTTCTATTTTTTATTTTTTATTTTTTTTATTTTTCCATTGTTGCCATCATTTGTTTGACGAGTTGGTCGATCGTTTTGAATTGTCTGGGCCAGTTGACATTGGTTAAAAACGGTCTCAAGTCGAAACGATTGTCGTCTGGCGAATATGACTCGGCGTGGTAGCTTGGCGTGATTGTCGTCATTTTGTGTCGATTGATGGCGTAGAATCTGTAAAAGTTCTTCACTTTGGTCGCAACCTCTTCGGGAGTCTTCGTTTGTTTCCATTTTGACAATGCTTTCATAAATGTCGAAACGGGTCCACAACGAATCGCTTTTCTCCATGTTCCCAATTCGCCCAATTCGTCGTAAGTGAATCCCATTTCATCCTCGTCTTTCTGACTGTAACCGTCGCCAGCGTCTGCCGCAATGGGTCGCAATTCCGCTGTCGGCGGGGCATCTACGATTTCTGTAAGGACTGGCAAGTGTGCGGTATCAGCAAGCCATAAGAGGGACTTGCGCAAATCGGACTTAGACATCGAACCGATGGGGTTAATATCCGCACTTGAGCAGTCGTATTTGGTCAAGTATCCACGCAAAGATTCGTCGACGTTGGCGCTGCCGAGAACGAGAAGTGGTTTGCGGTCGTCTCCTCTTAGCCAAGGGAGCAACTGTGCACACATATAAGCACCAATCATGCGAAGTCTTGCTTGAATATTTTGCAAAGCCAAGTCTTCTGTCATAGTTCCTCCTTCTACAACAAATCGGGGTCCAATATGAGCTTTTCTCTTTACAAGAGTTTGCATGAATTTAACAAAAATACTAATGACAACATCGACAGCGGGTTGAATGTTTAATTCTAAGTGGAAGGATCCGATTTGTTGCCCAAGACTCTCGGCACGACGTTTGGTCAAAGCAGATGAAAAGTCGGTGCCTAAGTAGACAGTGTGCATAATATGGGAACACAAGATTTCTGGCGTGATTCCACAGTAATTAAGATCGATTGCTGCCAATGCGGTTTTGTAAGCAACTAGGTGATCGGGTGCATCCATAGTAAACAAAACATGACGACTTGTTTCGATTTCGACGCCACATGTCCTCAAAATACGTGTCAAATCGGCGATAACGTCTTGATTGCCAGTGGCAGCGGCATAGATGACAAGTTTGCACATAACGAAAACAATGGCTGCAGTCGCAGCAGAATCGGCGCCACCAGAGAGTGGGAGCAAAAATCCGCCAGTAAAACTTAGGCGAAGGTAGTCCCACAAGTAGCAAGCGGGTCCGACCATGATTTCTTCTCTAGGATCGGGTATAACAGGATCGAGGATTGGTTCGTCGCTCTCTTCGAGGACAGGGCATGTAGAAAATTGTACTCGAATTGTTTGAATAGATGTGGTAACGTTGGCGGTCTGCTCTTGAAAAGATGCCGAACCTTGTCGAGAAGTGCGAATGTCATCGAATTTGATTTTAGCCGTAATGACTTCAACCGTATTCAATGAGAAGAAGCTGCCTTGCTTAAGTAATTTACCATTTAAAGCAATCATGGCGGAGCCGTCAAAAAAAAGGCGCGTTCCATCGCATCCGATTTGATTCGAATAAACATAAGCGCCTCCGGTTTTTACAGTGGCACTTGTTATCAAGTCAATTCTTTGCTTCAATTTTCTCAATTGTGTGTGGGAAGCGGAACAGTTCAATACGATATCACATCCCTGCATGAATTGTCGAGTTGAAGTGTTCTCGGGTGCCCACAATTCTTCGCACAATTCGATTCCAACGGTAACGCCATCGTTGAGTTGCAACATTCCAAAGCCAAATGGAACATGTACATCACCGGTTATTTTCTGAAGACTTCTTGGCAATTCGAATGGTTCCGTGGTGAACTTCTTATAAGCGGTAAAGTAGCGCCCCTCTCTGTAGTTGCCATCGTCCGCCAAAGTCATCTTGGGACGGATCAACACAATCTTGGAATTAACACACATTACAACACAATTGTAGCGGACGTTCTTGTGCAAGATGGGGCATCCGATGGCACACAAAATGCCGTTTGTAACACCAGACTCAAGAAGTTTTGCCAAACTTTCAATACAATGTGTAAATGTGTCCAACTCAAGAAAATGGTCTTCGCATGAATAGCCAGAAAGGCAGAGTTCGGAGGAACAAAAGATAGTAGCACCTTTTTCTTTGGCTAACAGGATTGCTCTTTCTACAACGCACAAATTCTTATCGAAATCCATGGCGAGCAATTTTAAGTTGCTTGAAGCAACTATGGCGGTCGATGGTTCGGACATTTGTACAAATTTTTTTACAAAATGTTTTGTTTACAAATTTTTTTACAAATTTTTTTACAAATTTTTTGTTTTTGGTATTTTATTTGAAAATATTTTTTTCAAGTAAAAAGGTTGAATACAATATTTATTTTATGAAGTTTTTTAAAACTCGCTACAAAAATCCAAATCCTCGATTTGCAAAATTTTGGACACGCGTTTTCTTTTTGTTTTCGAAATATAAGGCTGGCAAAGAACTTCTTGTCTTTCGATGTCTCTTTCCAACAATTTGTAAATTATTTGTCCAACAACATTGTAGAAATCATGTTTGTTCTCGGCAACAATTTCGATTTCATCCCCATCGAACAATTCTTGAAACTGAAAATCGACGTATTTGTCTTCCTTGCTTTCGCTAACGATTTGAGAAAACACTGACAAATAACAATACTTGTATATTTTGGTAATAGATGAAGGCAATCCCACAACAGTGACAAGTTGAGTTATCAAGAACTGAATATCCTTGATTATCGAGTCCTTACTGATTTCCGCAAAGAGAAGACAAATGAGCTTGTTGTCACCTACAAAGTTATGGCGACCGGTGCTTCCAAGTTTGGAGGGAATCGCAACAGTAATCTCGTAAACCGCGTTTTTCACAAATGTGTCAATCTTTGAATTACTATTCAAAGACTTGTCCAAAAAGTTTCCGATTTTTGTCTTAACCGCCTTCTTTGCATCTCTCGCATACAAGTTCAAATATTCTTTGATGTTGTCGATCATTTTCGCATTGAGTTTGTTCAAGTAATGGTCGAGATCCTCCACCTTTTCCTTATTCGCAAGGGCATTGATAATATGACTGATTACAAGATCTTGTTTGTCAGATGTGTCGATGTCGGGAAAAGACAAAGGCGCTTCTTCTTCCGCAATATGAATCAAGTTTCGATTGGCCACTTTCGTCATCAATTGGGCCAAAGTATCCTTCGTTTGTTTCTTGCCATTTTCTTCGAGAGCTCGCATCGCCTCTTCCGGATTCATCGTCTCGATTCCGAGCATCTTCTCCTGACAAATGTCGGACAAATCATCGGGAATGGGCATCGCACGACGCAAATTGCAGTAATGAACGAAGGCCTCATACATGTTTGTCTCGCTAAATTTCGCGGTCGATTCGCGCACAACAACAGTTTTCGCGGTTTTCGAAAGCAGCGTAGGCGGTACAGTCAGCTGTTTCAGCTCGCTGTATATCTGACCATACTCTTTCACGAATTCAAGAGTATTTTCGCCTTTGTCTTGGATGTGTGCATAAGTGTTCTCAATAATCTTTTTGTAAAGTATGCCCAAGTATTTGTGTTGCGCCTTGTCTGCGGTTTTTATAGAGTCTTTGATTTCGGATTTGAGAACAGACGACACAGACGTATCGACGGAGATTTTCACCGGAATTGGTGGAGGCTGAAACAATGGCCATTTTGGTGGAGGCACAATCAAGACAAAAGTGTTCATAACAATTCGTTTGTCTTCGATCATTTGTTTTATTTTGGAATTTACGAGCAGGTTCTTTTTGATAACTATCAACATTTCCTTGAAAAACTTGTCGGCGGAGTATTTTTTCACATGGGTCCAAGGGTCCTCGAAAATGGATTTCATTTCATCCAAAATATAGCAGATGCGTTTCATGCCTGTAAAATTTTCAGACTCTTCCAAAGGGAAACCTTCAAGACAATTTTTCAAAACACCTTTTGTCTCTTTATTATTTATTAACTCACTTTTTGTCTTGGATTGAGTTTTTGAAGAAGCTGCAATACTTTTCTTTCGTTCAACGCTCGTCTTTGTTTTTGTGCTTTTCTTATCTACGATTTTATTTGCTGACGCTTTTGCTTTTGCCTTTGCCTTTGCTTTTGCTTTTGCCTTTGCTTTTGCTGACGCCGCGCTTAAAAACACTTTACATTCCGTCTGTATAAAGACAAAAGTAATAGCCGCAGTAAATATCACCAAATTCCTCGATTTCCAAATATGATAAGGTGTTTGACTATTCAACTTGTTAGCACGATACTTTATTTCATTGATACAATGGTTGACCAAACACAAAGTAAACGAAATAATTCGCTCACCAATCTCATCGAAATCCACGTCCAAATTATCGCACAATCCCTTCGCTACTACATAAATACAATACTGATCTGTTCCTCTCGTGGGCTTCACACATTTTGTCTTCATTATTGTAGTATCCAAGACAAACAAATCTTCAACAACAAAACGAACATCACCTTCATCGATAAAATACCCACTATGTTTGTCAACAATACCGCCATCTTCAACCAAACCATTTTCACCAATTATTTCGCACATTGTCTTCTCATAATCATTCGATACAGCCAACTTGAAGAAAAACACAGGCAACAACTTCACATTCGTCTCTTTGCAATAAAACCAATGAATCGATTCATTCAAAATGTTGTTTATAACAGCTTCGCGGCAATATGCACGTCGGAACTGCACGATAAAATCTTGTTTCTCGCCAAAATCATGATGCGACAAAATCTTGTCTCGTAATGCCGCATAAGGAGACAAAACAATCTCTTTCTCGACTAATTTTGCACCGATGGCATAAGCACGCGCAGAATACAACTCCCGGTTATATTTGTGCAATTTCACCAATTTCGAGATTTGCTTCTCTTTGGACGCGGAAATTTTACCAAGATTCTCTTCAAAATCTTTCATTGTCTCGGAAATAGTAGTGTCAAACTCCCCGCGAATGTTTCGTTTCGCAATGCGCTTCATGCGCGCACTGGCATCCTCCACCATCTCGCAAAACTCGCGATTCTTGTCGAAGAAACATCTGTTGTCCACATTGCAAAGCATTTCGGTAGTGAGCTCCGCATCCGACATTGTTTTGTCTTGCACCCAGTTGTCATTCTTTCGAATGAAATAGGAAACGCGTTTCTTAGCATCGGCTTCGATCTCTACACTTTCTTTTTCAGATGAAGACAAAGTGGTCTCGTCGAATATTGTCTTTAGTTTCGGATATATTATTAGGACTGCAAAGTTGCCATCTTCAACCGGCTTTTTCTTCAAAATGATCGTCTTTGCCAATGTCTCGGCCATTTCTGCATCTTCGATGCCATGTTCTGTCTTCAAGACAACCGTCAAATAATCCAAAAACTGATCGGCGGGCATGTTTTTCTGGGCTTCCGCATGTTTCTTCAAAATGTCATAGGGTGTCGTATCGATATCTTTGTCGAAAAACACTTCCGCGCGACCATTGTCTTTTTGTAAGGCATTAACAGATAAATACTTTTTCGCAATCACACGTTTCGCACAAGACTTTGAACTTGAAAACGACTCATTTTTGTCTACAATATTCGCCAACTCGGGGGTATAAAGGTACGCCATCATCGCAGACATCACGCTGAAATAAAATTCACCATGATCATATTTGTTCATTTTACTCAAGAGTTCGCCGGTAGACAAGGAATCGTCAACGCCGTACTCTTTTTTCAAACGACTCAGAATCTCACTCTTCATATTGTTGAACAATGCAGTTGGAACCGCTTCATGAACTGGCTTGGATTGCTGCTTACTGCTGCTTTTACCATGAGCAAAATCTTCAATATACGACTTGATGTTTGTATTAACATGTTTGCGCAACTGTTTGTAAAATTCACTTTCTGAAGACAAACAATCTTTATCAATTTTTAAGGGTTCAACCCATTTCAGCATTTGATCGATGCTGTAGCCAATGTGACAATCGTCCAAAAACGACTCGCCGCTTGGAACGACTGCTTGCAATGCCTCCTTGAAAGAAGGACACGATACGTCGAAGAGAATATTGGTTTTGAAATCGCTTTTTTCGTAGGGATATACGAGACAATCGAGGGTCTTTTTTACAAAGGTTTTGTCTAAATGGGGTTTTTTGAACAAGACAAGGAGATTTTTCACGGGAACGTTATCGTCCACGGCAAACCTTTTGAAACGATGCGCGTCTTCGTCGTACACGTCAATATCCGTTTTTGCAGTAATTGTCTCGATTGATTGAACACCACTTACTACGGGGAAAATCCAATCAACCTTATTTTCCAGATTGGACAAATATTCCACGAGTGGTTTCTGGGTGGGGTCGCTGCGCGAAAATCCGACTATATTCCCATTGGAATCAAATGTTGAGAAAAGCTTTCGCATCTCTTTGAACTTCGAAACAAGACTATGTGCGCGAGATTTGGTCATTCCTTTTGTTTTAAGCAATTTTTCAAGCATCTCTTGATTTTGGCTTTCTTTAAAAAACAGTTTTGAATCATCCTCTTCAAAGTCGGCGGTCACCAAATCATGAATATGACTGTCGTCTTTTGTCGGATTCTCGTCCATATGAATGATGGCATTGCCTTCGGGTGAAAACTCGATGGATGACTCTGTTTTAACTTTGTCTTTGTCTAAGCTAAAATCATCAGCATCTACTTTCACATCTTTGTCTTTGTCTTTGTTTAAAACAAAATCACTTGTAACTTCATTTGCCATTTCATTTGCCATTTCATTTGCCATTTCATTTGTACCAAGCTCAAGACTCTTTTGGATCGTTAGTTCATCCACAATCGAGACATTATCCAAAGGATTGCCATGGTATCCGAAGTCAATATAAAGCGTTTTATCGTCAGTTGTTTTGATTTCAATCATGTCTTCTTCTAAATTCGTTATTTTTCCAACCACACTTACCCCGTCTTTCAACAACAATTGCACATCGGTATTCGGCAACAAATTGTTTTGCTTTGCAAATCCATCAACTTCACTTCGAGACAATAAAATCAACTCTATAACCGTCGTGTCGATAAACTTCTGCTCATTTATTTCCAACGTATTTTTGTCACCCGTATTCAAATCGATCAGATCCACGCGGTCGTCATTAATAAATTCAACAAAAAAGTATTTCAAATTATATTGGACATTTGTCGGCGACCGAATTTGTATTATATCGCCCAACTTCAATTTCACTTCATCGGACATATAGAATCGTATAGTATAATAAAGTATATTGTTATTTTGTTTTTTTGAAATTAGCTTAAAGTCTTCTCGTAATCAACTCATACTAACAAAAATGCAAATATTCGTAAAAACATTGACTAATAAAACCGTTGTTATCGACGCGGAAACAATCAAAGAAACCAAGCAAAAACTCGCGGAAAAAGTGGGAATTCCTATCGATCAACAACGCCTAATATATGGTGGCAAACTGCTCGATGACGCCAAGGATTTTGCAGATTATGGTATTTTAGCCGAGTCTACTTTGGATCTCGTTTTACAACCTTGCACTATAGATACAGAAACACTCCCTCCATTCGTACAAGTGTCTGCAGACAAAGGCTTTGTGATTTACAATTTAGATCCCGGTTTCATACCCAATGCGGACTTGAAGCACCGAATTTACAGAAGCGCCATCTTGTCAGGAGAGAAGGACAAAATCTTGTGTCTTGCACCGTCCAAGTCGTTGCCAACGATGCAAGATATGCCGACTAAGGGCGCGTTCGTAATCAACGAAATCATCGAGGGAACCATGATGAACTTGTTTTTCGACGGCAGTAAATGGGAACTCGCCACCAAAAAGAAGATCGGCGGAAACAACTTCTTTTTCCGCAACAGTTACGGGGTCGAAGATGAGCAACCGCAAAAGACATTTCGCCAAATGTTCAGCGATGTGCTTGACCTAGAAACCATTCCCTTTGACAAAACGTTTTCATACTCTTTTGTGCTCCAACATCCGTCGAACCATATCGTCACTACAATCCGCGATCCAAAACTCTACTTGGTGCAAACTTACAAGATTGATGGACTCACTTACCAATACGTAAATCCGAAAATACACCCCAATTTGGTCGAGTTCTTGCAATTAAATATCAAGTTCCCGCGCGAATTCTTGTGGAACCCGCTCGTAAAAGGTGACGGACTCGAGCAGAATCTCGTACAGTTCGACACGTCCATTTGCATCGAGGAAATCCAAAAAATACCCTTGGAACACATCTTGGCGAATCCGCAAAACCTGTACATTTCGCCCGGACTCATGGTAACGAATCAAGACACGGGATTCCGAACGGCTTTCCATAACCAAAAGTACTTGGAGGCGAAAGTGCTTCGTGGCAACAACCCCAATCTCCATTATCAGTACTTGATGTTGAGGAAGGTTAATAAGGTCGGCCAATTTCTCCACTACTTCCCCATGTACAAGCAACACTTCAACAAGTTTTTGGAGCATTTCGGCATGTTTCGCGACCGCATACAAAGACTTTACTGGGACGTGCATGTGAAAAAGACCGTAGAATTGGCGCAAGTCGTCGATACGAGAGACCGCTATTTTGTGGAGAAACTGCACTTTGACGTGTTTTTGCCAGAGCACAAAGTCAACAAAAAGTTTTATATTACAAAGAAGGAGGTGGAGAAGTTTTTGGACAGAGAAAACATCATGATTCCTCTTAAATAATTTCTCGGCGTTAATAACAATTTAAATAAATACTAGTATAATTTATTAATTAATATGGCATCAAACCAAAATATATTTTATTACAGCAACTATTGTCCACATAGCCAAAAAGTACTTCAATTTTTTGTACGCGCGAACTTGACAGGTGAACTCAATTTCGTATGTATCGACAAAAGAGGGCGCGATCCAAATACTAACCAAATGTTCATCATTATGGACAATGGTGATCGTGTACTCATGCCGCCGAATATTCATAGCGTGCCTGCAGTACTTATGATTGCGAACAATTACAAGGTGATATATGGTGAAGAAATCGTCAAGCACTATGAACCAAGCATTGTGAACGACAAAATGATGGCGACCAATTTCAACGGCGAACCGTCGGGATTTAGTTTAGCAGGTTCTATATTGGATAATCGAGGTGGATCGATGGGTATTTCTTTAAATTCCACTTATAACGGTCGACAAATGATTAATACGCCGCCGCCGGAACAGGGCAATAACAAGATCAAGGACGGTGACAACTCGATGACTAGTAAAATGGAGGAAATGCGCAAGGCTCAAGATGCGCAACTCGGAATCGGCGGTTCTAAGAATCCATTTTTGCAAGCGATATAAAGACGCATAGATCGGACCTCGATAATTTAGTAGTATATCGCCTGTTTTATGACTATGGCAACGCTCATGGCTGTTGTAATCAAGATCCAAAAAATGCTTGAATCTGAATCGGGTTTTATTTCAAACTCATAGTCATCATCATCATCATCAAACCAAAATGATGGAAGGTGTTCTTCTTCTTCTTCTTTTAAAGGTACTTTGTTAATAGGTACTACTTTGTTAATAGGTACTACTTTGTTAAAAGGTACTTCACTCAAATCTTTGCTGATCGGCGCTTCGCGCATGATGTGTCCAAAATCGCAATATGGACATCTCGGATTCAATACGGAGAACTCTTGTGTCAGTAAACATGTCTTGTGAAAAACATGTTTACAAACTTTGTAGACAATAATGGGGTCGTTATCCCAGCATTCGAAACAACACTTTTCGCAAAAAACAGTATCCGTAATCATATTTTATTCACTGGGTCAATATATTTATGACAAAAACATATAAAAATAGGTAGGCATTATACATAAATCAACAAAATCAAAATGTCGGCAGCCATCGATAAGTCATTCCTTGTAAAAACATTTAATGATCATTTTTTCGAATTCTTCGAGGACATTTTGAAAATCTTACCCGAGAACATGTCGATAAAAACTGCTTTGCGGTCATTCCGCACGGTTTCTGACTTGAACAAATCAATTCTCGTGAAATGCTGGCACAAATTCGTGTACGTGAAATACAGCAGCGTGATAGATGCCGGTGACATTTCGTTCTTTTTTGAAAAAGACTACAGCAACGATGTGAATCATCTAAATAACTCCCACAAAATCATGGAGATCATCGACACGGTGCGACAACCAGTAAAAGACGCATGTGAGAATCCTATAAATAAACAGCACGTCATCGCATACATCCAAAATTTATCGAAATTATCTGTTTGTTACAACGAGTAATTTTTTAGTCTTATTATTTTTCATACGTTTTTGCTTGGAACCGCCTCTATTTACTCTCTTCTGTGTCATTGCTGATTTTTTTATCCAGTTCTTATCAATCATTCCGTATGTAAGTCCAAATAAGGTGTTGATCATATTTGGGGTAGAACTAACTGCCGTACCTTCCAAAAATTTTGCACTAAAAAACTGAAACAAACCTCTTGCATAACGGGTTGGCTGGATGATTTGACCTGGATTGTAAAATGAAAAGTCTTTTAATTTCCCACTAACAATATCATTTACTGTGGCGTTAGACAAATGTGACGGACTCGATTTCCATGCATTTTCGAACTCACTTGCACTTGTTACTGCGTTACTAAACTCGTCGTAATATTTTATTTTCGGCAATTCAAAAATTTTTGTACCCAGTTCATATTCTTCTTGGCCAGTTTCTTCGACATTTGTTTTCTTCAAAGTAACCGCATCAATGTTTGTTAAATTGTACCAATTAATTTCTTGGCTCATTGCTTATTATTATATATAAAATACACAAAATATATTTTATATATTTTTCACGACAACATGTAGTTTTTATTACATAATGACGTCGACATAATTTTGGAGGGCTTTTCGCGAAAGACTCTCTACATTGTCGTACGCAACGATTTCATTGTAGCGAGAAGCTTTCGCCTCAAAGACGTTATAATTATCGTCACTTGCGAGTCCCTCCAAATAATGGACAGAAACACTCAAAGGGTTCGATGAAACCGCGAGTGAAATGAACTTGTGTAAGTCTTTCACTTGAGCAAAAGTCTGTTGGTATCTCACGTACTTTTCGTTCGATCCTCGTGCGCCATAAACGTAGAAGAACTCGTCGTCTCTATCATATAAGATAAACATATCGTGGTCTCGTTTTCCGGTTAAAGAATCGAACTCGGTGATGTTGAGCACCATATGTCCGTCAAAGTATGTAGTGTCGGTTTCTTCGTCATAGTAAGGCATTTCTTTAATTAATGAGTAAATTATGTGCAAATATTTAAGTGGTTTTCTAAAAAACTAATCTATAACTAATACCCGTCGCGGATTGCCTTTCCACTGGGGAACCTAGGAACGCCCTTTTCGGACAACTCTTGAAATTTCACAGTGAGCATTTTACCGATGTAAGTCGCGGCGTTTTGAAAGAGCGATTTCCGATGTTCGATCGATCCGATGGGGCGACAGTCGAATTCGATGCCACCCTTTGTTACACATACCCAAATCACCGAACCTGCGTCGCGCCCTTTCGCTTCATTGAATCCGACAATTTGAAACTCGTCTTCTTCAAACTCCTTGTATTTTTGCAGATCATGGCTTCGATTGTTCACGTACAGTCCTGACTTGTTTCGCAACATGATTCCCTCATACCCGTCTTGAACATATTCAGCAAACTTGGCTCGAAATTCTTCAACGGTATTTGCTTCGTCGGTTTTTACGATTTCGAACGAGTTGGGAAACAAATGTCGATTTGCCATGATAAAATCGTGTCTTTCCGAAAACGACTTGTTTGGTAGTATCACGTCGTAAATATGGAAATGCACCGCCGATAAATCGATTGTTAACGCAATTCGCTTGATATGTCCACATAGTTCCTCGAAAGGATATGAATCCGTGTACAGTTCACCATCCAAAACAACAGATGGATAGCTTTGAAAGAAAGGTCCTAGGTCTTTTGTAATATGTCCCATTGTAACGTAGAGTCCACCAGTCCGCGTTTGTGTAACAATTTGATTGTCGGAAGTTTTGTAAATCAAGCATCGCAACCCATCCAGTTTCGGCTGCACGAAACAAGGGAAATTAATCGGAT
>Ga0247722_10001457_pt1 | contig 13069 bp, 8 predicted proteins | sample MSEWelMarce3H_FC_FD_189094 | JGI IMG/M metagenome (GOLD analysis project Ga0247722, IMG submission 189094) | Subsurface sediment microbial communities from gas well in West Virginia, United States - MSEEL Well Study Marcellus 3H_FC | ecosystem: Environmental > Terrestrial > Deep subsurface >... | reverse complement strand
TGATAGCACTGCTGCAAGGCGAAAAAGAAACCGGCATTGCACTGGCAAAACACGAAGATCTGAACGGCCTGCTGTTTACTGGCAGCTCGGGCACTGGCGTGGCGCTGCATAAGCAATTTGCTGGCCGCCCTGATTTTATGCTGGCTTTAGAAATGGGCGGCAATAACCCACTAATTATTGCCCCCACCGAAGCGCTGGATGCGGCGGTACACCACACCATTCAATCGGCGTTTTTATCCGCTGGCCAACGCTGCACCTGCTCGCGCCGCATTCTGGTGCCGCACGGTGAATTTGGTGATCGCTTCCTTGCCCGCCTGATTAAAGTGGCTGGCAAGCTATCTATCGGCCATTTTGATGCTGCCGAGCAGCCTTTTATGGGCTCGGTTATTTCTTTGACCGCCGCACGCCAGCTTATGGCCGCGCAAGATAAGCTGATTGCCCTTGGCGCTGTGCCGCTGCTTAAAATGCAACACGCCGACCCAAGCAACGCCTTTGTTACGCCAGCGATTCTGGATGTGAGCAAGGTGGCTAATTTGCCAGACGAAGAATACTTTGGCCCGCTGACGCAAATCATTCGCTACAGCGATTTTGCCAAGGCGATAGAGATGGCCAACGACACGGCCTATGGCCTGTCTGCTGGCCTGTTAGCTGATGACCCGGCGCTGTGGGATGAATTTAAAACCGAAATCGACGCTGGGGTCGTGAACTGGAACCGCCCAACCAACGGTGCATCCTCTGCCGCGCCATTTGGCGGCACCGGCAAATCAGGCAACCACCGCCCAAGCGCCTATTACGCCGCCGACTACTGCGCCACACCGATGGCATCAATTGAATCAGCCAGCTTAGTGCTGCCCGCTCAGTTGTCACCAGGGATGAGCTTATAAAGCATCCACCAAGAGAGCTTACTTAAGTGTCAAGTTTCGCAAGATCATAAACTCGTTTTTTAAATAATTCAGGTTTATTTTCTTGCCATTTTTTCATTGGTTGAATAGGGGTTTCGTGATCAAGTGCTTTCTGTGGAATACCGATTTGAGACAGATTTCGCGGGTTTTTGAGGCGAATAGCTGGCTATTCAACGAGAAAATGCGTGAAATATGGCCAAATCCGGCTTTTCCGTAGTAGATCAGTCTTAAGTCCGACAGGCTGCTAGGTGTCTGGCTAAGTTGCTAAGATTGAATACCCCTTCACGACTTGGATTGATATTTGATTAGAACGGCAAAAGATTCAAAGAGCGTCAAAACTTGAATATTGAAATCATCAATAGATACAGAAACACCATGCGGCAATTGCAATTTCATTCCCGTTAACGACATATCTACGGTCACGCGCTCCACCCAGTGCCCATCCACATCCAATTCCACTCAAAAATTGCTTCCCTAAAGGGATACGGCCCGTTTTTCATGCGTAGCCACTTCTACTATTATTTCTGTATCAAATTGAAAAGCCCCAAGGCAATGCTTTAGTTTATCGGTTAGATCATACAAATCATGGCTAATGGTGCCAGTGGTATGAGCACGTTCCGCGCTATCTTGTAGGGCAGAAAACAAGACTTGCAAACGATCGCGCTGCTCGGACATCATTTCAATTTGCCCCTTAATTTCCTTAGTCACCGTTTGCGAGAGGTCAGTTGTGGTCCGTGCGCTATCGCTAATTTCCTCAATAGCCTTGGTGCTCACCAATGCCTGCTCCAAGCCTGTTTGAGTGCTTTGTAAAATAATTGTCATGGCCGCTCGGCTTTCACCAATCAAACCAGCCAGCTCTTTAATAATCCCGCCAATCTCCGATGTTGCCTCACCCGTACGGTAAGCTAGTTTTCTGACTTCATCGGCGACCACAGCAAAACCGCGCCCCATTTCTCCTGCACGCGCAGCTTCAATAGCGGCATTCAAAGCCAGTAAATTAGTTTGCTCGGAAATTTCCCGAATCACCTCGGTAATCCCTTGGATTTTTTGCCCCGCCTGATCCAATTGCAACACACTACCCTCAGCCTCCTGCGCCTTCTCTGAAATTGCGCTCATTTCCTGTTGGCTAGAGCGCACGGCCAGCAAGCCTTTTTGCGCCAAGCTACTGGTTTCATTCACCTGTTGCTGAATCTGCTCTGAGCATTCTCCCACCTTGTAAGACGCTGCATTTAAACGATCGGTCACATTATTCACTTGCTGCGCACTTTCCTCCCTTTGCTTAGAAGAATCCACAATGTCACGGCTAATCTCGGTAATTTGATAAGACGACAAAGTAATTTGCTTACTCACACGCAAAATTTGCCGCATATGCTCAGATAAATGAGAAACCAATAATCCCATATTTGCCAAGACACTCTGATTGCTATTTTTACTGACAAAAGAATAATTTCTTAAGATTAAATCACCAGTCACAATGGCTTTAACTAGGTCCATTAAATAAGAAGGCTCGCCGCCTAATCTTTTTTTCATTTCACGCATTAATAAAATCAGTAAACCGGTCACAATAATGACCCCAATTAAGCCCAATAATATAGAGGCTTTAATAGCTCGATTTGATTCTGAAATCAAGCCCTCTGATGTTGTGGATGCAAATTCATTGCCCTTAATCACCAGATGATCAATTGCAGATCTGTGTGCAGCATAAGAGGGCTTTAACTCAATTAAGGCTTGCTCAATCACTGGTTTATTACTACTTTTCACCGCAGGAATTAAGCGCTGATCGACAATATCCCAAAAACGTTTGGCCGTAACTTGCGCCTCGCCTAGTAGCATTTTCTTTAAATCAGGGGTGAGATCGCTACCTTCCCAATAGCTAATTCGAGTGAAATAGTCTTTTTTTAATTGAGCCAGTTGCGCCAATAAACGTGCTTGCTCTTCAGCATCAGCACTCAGTAGCTGATATGACACCAACTGCGCTTCGATGATATACAAAGGGGGCGGTAAAATATCGGCCACCACATCCTTGCCTTGCCCCATCAGGCCTGCTGCAAGCGCTGTTCTACTCTGGAAATAATAAGACTGTGCCGCCAGCCCCAGCACAATAATGAGTACCAGCGACAAGATCAGTAGCAGAAAGTTTTTTAAACTGAAACTTTCAATCAAAGCAATCACCATGAAAAATTATCAACAATTATAATTAAAGTTCAATTACAAAAGTAATACAAGAATTCAAGGATAGCTTGAACGACAAAATAGTACCTATAAAAAACCCTCTTGAAATGTATGTTGCAACAGGCAAACACATGTCAAGAGGGCTAGCCTGTCGAACTTAAGGCTGATCTACCGTAGAAAAGCGGATTAGCTCACTTTTTCTGTTAAAAAAGGGCGCGTCGCAAAGTTTTGTGAGATTTTTTCTAGCTGGCGCAAGGTATCGCCGCGCAAGGCGTGAATACCGTTATCGCCTTGAAAATTAGCACGCACTGCAGCAGAAAAATGCTCGCGCAACCATTTGCTGGTCATTTCAATAGCCTCATCGCTATCCGAGCCTTCAAACCACATGCTTTGTACGTGAGCAGGATCATAAAAAATGGTCGACTGCACATCTACCACGGGCACCTTCACCGCAGCCTTATCGCTCCAGCGCAAGCACGCCAATAATTGCACGCTACCTTTCTTGCCTATAGGGGTTTTAATCACCCAAATACGATCAGGATAGCTTTCGCTCAACTCACTTAATTTGCCACGAGATGAACGAAACCAGCCAATGTGCCCAGCAGCCATATCTGCTTTTACATCTTTCCAATAATACAAAACATCCATATTGAAGACTTCCTTTTTCGTTAAACACTTGCTAATCAGCCAAGCTAAATACCCTGCACTTAAATCAAGCAAAGAGCTCAAGCAATCTCATTATTGAGAAAATCACTTAAAAATGGCCAACAGATCCAATACCAAGATGACCTAGTGGATTACACATAAACTATGATTTGCGTAAATACACCTACCACAGCTTACAAAGATACCAAAGGCATGCAGGATAAAAAAGGAGCTCTTGTTGTTATACATCTCTAACAGCAATCATTACATGCAATTGTGTTGGGGTGTAGACAATTCACTTGTTTAACAAAGAAAAGCACTTTAAATTTACTCGATAATCACACTAATATGCAATCAGCTGTATCTATTTACGCTATAAATTAACATATTGTCATGCACCCACAGCCTACAAAAATCATAAGCTATTGTTTTAATTATGTTAGTTTAAGCAAGCGCAAAAATATGTCTAATCAAACACGCAACGGAGTAACACGATGAAAAAGATTTTTCTAAGTTTCGGCCTACTTGCTTTGATTAACACTAGCTCATGGGCTGGCAGTGCCAATGTCATTTGGCAGGCTCCCGAAAAATACACAGATATCCGTGCCACACACGAACAACAAGATCGCTTCCAGCAACGACTATTTACGTACATGGAAAAAACATTTGCAGATTTAGCCCAAAAATTGCCCACTGATAGCTTGTTAGAAATCACCGTCACTGATTTTGATCTAGCCGGAGATATCCCACCCATGCAAGGGGGTCGGATGAATGGAGTACGTGTAATTAAAGATATTTACAGCCCTAAAATATCATTCAATTATATTTTTACCCAAAATGATAATGTTATTTCAGGCTCAGAGAATTTTCGCGACCTCAATTTTATGTCTGGCCTACACCGCATAAATAATCAAGATGACTTTGTGTATGAAGAAAAAATGCTCAGAAAAGGCTTTGATAAATTGCAGGCACGTTTAGTTAAATAAAAAAAGCCAAGCATTCGTGCTTGGCTTTTTTTTATTGATGAATTACTTAGCAGCAAGTAATTGTTCAATTTGCTCCTTAGGAATTGCCCCAGATACAATTTGGCCTGATTTAAAAATCAGGGCAGGTGTGCCGCTAATGCCAAGGGTTTCGGCCAGTTTCATATTCTTTTCAACTGGATTTTCGCAATCTGACTTACCTTCAAGCATTTGATCTTTAAGCATAAAATTGCTCCAAGCTGCTTGTTTATCAGCAGCACACCAAATAACTTTTGATTTACGCTCTGCATCTGGGTGAATACTTAAAGGCATTAAAAAAGTATAAATAGTGACATTCGTAATACCATTTAAACTTTCACGCTCTAAACGTTTGCAATAAGGGCAATCTGGATCAGAGAATACCGCCAGTACGCGGGAACCATCGCCACGCACTTCTTTAAAGGCTTGCTCTAATGGCAGTTTGCTAAAATCTGTTTTTTGTAATTCAGCCGTGCGCTGCTCTGTTAGGCTAGATTTTTTAGCTAAATCAATCATATCCCCAGCCAAGATATATTCACCTTTAGCATCGGTATACACAATCTGCCGCTTCGCAATCACCACCTCATAAATACCTTTCATTGGCGTGGTATTGATCGAGGTAATTTCACGGCCAGGTAATTGCTTTGCCAGCTTTTGCTTAAGCTGGGAAATAGAATTATCTGCCGAAGCAGAGCAAGCCGTTAAGGCTAAAAAACCAGTAGCAATCAAAACTTGAGTAACAGACTTCATTTTCATAAATATCCTAAGCATCCATTGCATGGCGAATTAATTGCCTTTTTAGCCATGGTAATTGGTTAGTGGCCCCTAAGCCCAGATTTCGTAAAGTTTTTAGCAAGGGGTTCGTATTATTAAATAATTTTTGCAAACCATGACAAACGCTTTGCATGGTGTAGACCGCTTCACTGCGCGCACGTTCATAACGGCGTAACAGCAAATAATCACCTATTTGATTCACAGGTGTTTGTACCAGTAATGCCGCCAATTCAGCCACATCACCAAAACCTAAGTTCACCCCCTGTCCAGCCAGAGGATGAACGGTATGGGCGGCATCACCAATCAGCACCACCTTATCACTCACTGTATGTGGCAATTGATTTAAACGAAGTGGAAAAGCGGCCGCAGGGGTAATTAGCTGCAAAGCACCTAAACGTGCTCCACCCGCTGCTGCAACATATTGGCAAAGTGCTTCAGGAGATAGCGCCATTAATTCAGCCCGCTTAGCATCATTGCAAGACCAAACCATAGACATGCGATGACCTGCCAATGGCAGCCACGCCAAGATACCATCGGGCATAAACCATTGATGCGCCACCCCAAGATGTGGCTTTTCAATCGTAAAATTAGCCACTACGCCAAACTGCTCATACGGTGTGACTTGCGGTACGATGCCAAGCTGGCTTCTTACCCAAGAATGAGCACCATCCGCGCCCACAACCAAACGCGCACGCAATTGACGGCCATCGCTTAAGCTAAGGGTAGCAGCACGCTCATCCACATGAAGTAAGCTAGGAGTGGCAGGAGTAATCATTTGGATATGGCTACAATCGGCAAGCCCTGCCCATAGTGCTTTTTGCAGTTCGCGATTTTCTAGCATAAAAGCCAGCTCATCCACGCCTGCTTCCAGCGCATTAAATTGCAAAGAAGCTGCGTTCGCATCGCCAAATATTTTCATCGCAGATGTAGCTTGTAAACGCGTCGCATCCATCTGCTGCCACGCACAAATCCGCTGCAATAATTGCCGACTAGCACGGCTAATTGCATAAATGCGTTGGTCCCAAGACTCTAGCGGCCAATCCCAAGCGGGCGGGCTGCCTTCTATTAGCATGACCGTAAGACTAGTCTGTTTGAGCGCCAAAGCTAAGGCACTTCCTACCAAACCGCCACCGACGATGATGACATCTGCGTCAAAATTTTCCATGAAGCGAAGTTTATCAGGCTGTTGCTTTAGAAACCAAACAAAGAACAGTTTGCTACAACCAATTTTTCACAGCCCTAGGGGCTGATGGCGTATGACTCAAGCTGCGCTGGCTAGCTATCTTCGACCACCAAAGTCTTCCAGCAACATATCTTGCTGGGGCAAGACCAAGGTTTTTAGGGTCTGTTGACGTTTCATTCACGGCTGCGTTTGGCCCAGTTTTGGGGCTGAACCCAAAGGGCTGAGTCGGAAAATGGCCATTCACTGCGTGATGCTCCTCGACAATAACCAGTTATTGCCTTCGTTACATGCCTTTTGCCTGGCCGTTTTCCGGCTCAGCGCAATGGCGAATAAAACGTCAACAGCCCCTAGGGCGCTAACAATAGCCTATGCCATCAACATGGGTATTACGAGGATGACATCTTTTCCCTGCTAAGCTAAAACATGCTGACCCGTTATTTACTCCTGATCACGGGCTTTGTAAGTGGGGTATGTCTACTGCAAAGCCTAGCCTCCTTGCCTGCGCTTTGGCTCTTAATTGCCGCCGCAGTACTCTGCTTTAGCTTGCATCGTAAGCACTTTATTTTTTTATTACTGGCGGTGCTGTGCTGCGGCTTTAGCTGGGCAAATTGGCGAGCTCAGCTACGGATGGCAGATAGGCTTTCACCAGCCCTTGAACAGCAACTGATTGAGGCAGATGGCTATATTACTGATTTACCGCAAGCCACGCGCTTTGGCACGCGGTTTTTGTTTATTCCAGAATCAAGTAGCCAGCCCTTACCCAGCAAGCTGCAATTACAATGGTATGGCGCGCCAGATAAGGTAAAAGCTGGTGAGCGTTGGCATTTTTTACTGAAACTGAAGCAAGTGCACGGCCAAAGTAATCCTGGGAGTTTTGATTTAGAAAGCTGGTTTTTACAGCAAGGTATCGGCGCAACCGGCACAGTAAAGTCGGGAACCCTTTTACCCGAGCAACGCGCTTGGCTGCATCGGATACGTGCCCAGCTACGCAGCAAAATTCAACTGGCCCTACCCAGTGCGCCGTATCAAGGCGTGATGATAGCGCTTACAGTAGGCGATCAAGGCGCAATTCCACCTGAGCAATGGCAGCGCTTTGCATCCACGGGCATTACGCATTTAATTAGCATTTCTGGCTTACATATTACTTTACTTGCTGCGATTGCTGCAGGCATCTGTAAAGCATGTTGGCGGCGTATCCCCTATCTTGCGGCACGCTTTGCCGCCCAACGGGCTGCGTTACTCGCTGGCGTTATTACCGCACTCTGCTATTGCCTGCTGGCAGGGATGGCTGTACCCACCCAACGCACACTTTTTATGCTGGCCATTGCAGCGCTCTGCCTATGGCGAGCGCAGCCCAGCGCCAGCAGCGCCATTTGGGCGGCCGCATTATGCGTCACCGTGGCGATTGATCCTTTTGCGGTGTTATCGATTGGATTTTGGCTATCCTACCTCACCGTGGGTGCGCTACTTTGGGCGGGAGGACGGCAAATTGGGCAAGGGCCTAAATGGAGGATCTGGATCAGCGCGCAAGCCGCAGCAACCATCGCATCAGCGCCCATCTTACTGGTAATGTTTGGGCAACTACCGCTGGTTTCCCCCTTAGCCAATGCTTTTGCAATACCTATTGTCAGTGTGCTGATTACACCGCTCGCTCTTGCTGGCTTGCTCGATCCTTTTGGCTACCTACTTTACGCAGCCGAGCGCCTATTTGCGGGCACCGACTATCTGCTGCAATGGTGCAGTACGCTGCCCAATATTGCTTTCAATATGCCCTCCGCACTCACCCTTATCCCCGCAGGGCTTGGTGTGATGCTGTTGCTGCTGCCTCGCGGCGTACCTGGGCGGCATTTGGGGCTGATTTGCTGCCTGCCGCTGTTTATTCCTACGCCCAATCAAATCGCGCCCAATAGCTATCGGCTGACCGTGCTTGATGTGGGCCAAGGCTTGGCGGTATTGGTACAAACAGCCAAGCATCAGCTGCTATTTGATACCGGCCAGCTACCCAACGGCGAACGTGTGCTGCTGCCCGCCTTACGCAGCCAGAGCATTCGTCAGCTAGATGCACTGGTGTTATCCCATAACGATATGGATCATATTGGCGCAGCCCCGCCCTTGTTCAAAAACATCCCCATCCAAACCATCTGGCATAGTTTGCCCGACGATCATCCCCTCTTGAGCCCCCTGCAGATCCATCGGCAGCACTGCCAGCTTGGCAAAAGCTGGACTTGGGATGGCGTGCGCTTTCGCTTTATCTGGCCCGATCCGACCTACGCCGCAAGGACCGATAACGCACGCGGCTGCACGCTGCTCATCCAAAATGACCAGCATACTGCGCTGATTCCCGCCGATATTGGCATCCATGAAGAAACCGAGCTGATTAATCAGGGCTTAGGCAAGATCGATATTCTGCTGGTGCCGCACCACGGCAGTAAATCATCGTCGTCCTTAGCCTTTATTGAGACAAGCACGCCCCGCTATGCCGTTTTTTCCGCAGGCTATTTAAACCACTATGGTCACCCCAAGCCAGAAATCATCGCCCGCTATACCAACGCCCATGCGATAAACTTACGCACCGATCAAGAAGGCGCACTCATTTTTGATGTGGATAAAGAAATAAAACTAAGCAGCTGGCGAAAAGCCCATCGCCATTATTGGCAACAGGCGAGTGCGGCGTTTTAGCCGCTGATACTCAAAACGAACAGGTATTTTTACTGAGAATAAGGCGTGGTAAATTTGCGCCACCATGGTGTGGGATAGCCCCAGAATGGCCTGCTTTGTAGATTATTTAGCCAGAGCACTGCAATAGCCCACGCATACCGTGGGCCACGCGCCATTTACTGCGGATAAGCTGGGCTGGTGGCCGATAAATCAAGCCATTTGCCTGAAGAAACCTGATTTAATTTCTTATGTGCCCGCGCATAAAACTGCTCTGTTGCCACAGGCAGTTGCAAGTCCGCCCCGAATAAAGCGCCGTTTGGCTGAGCAGCAAGTCAGCCCACAAAATGCTGCATGCCAGGCGCACGATGCACCGGCCCATCATAGATCCAAGCCACAGACGTACAGAGCGTGGCTACATTACCCGACATCGGCACATTGCTATATCCGTTGGCGATATGATTAGAATCGAACAACAAGCCTTTAATTAATCGACGCTATAAACTTTTGGGTCCAGAGTGCCCATTGCCTCAATGGCATAGGCCACGGTTTGCTGAATTTCACCGCCGGTAAATTTAGCCGTCTGCCAGCCAAAATTCTTGCCGTCTATCAGCCATCCCCGCCTTACACCCCATCTTGGTCAAAAGTGATACAGGCTTCGCCCCTTGGTTAATAAAATCTATCAATCGCATTTAAATAATCAATTTGTTTTAACTATTGCAAAAACCCATAATCGCTTCAACAAGGAGCCACCATGAAGCAAGACACACTTGGGGAACTCTTTTGCGAACTGCTTGCCAGCCTTAGCTGGATGCAGTAATCCCAACCTCAGCAAAGGAAACACATCATGACTTCTAAAAAACTCACCACTCAGGCGGGTGCTCCCGTCAGCGACAACCAGCATGCGCTTACAGCAGGCCCACGCGGCCCGATGCTGATGCAAGATGTTTGGTATATGGAAAAGATGGCGCACTTTAATCGTGAAGTGATTCCTGAGCGCAGAATGCACGCCAAAGGCTCTGGCGCTTACGGCACATTTACTGTGACCCACGACATCAGCCAGTACAGCAAGGCCAAGATTTTTTCCGAAGTGGGTAAACAAACACCATTATTCTTACGCTTTTCAACCGTAGCGGGTGAGCGTGGTGCGGCCGATGCCGAGCGCGATATCCGTGGTTTCTCAATGAAGTTTTATACCGAAGAAGGTAATTGGGATCTGGTCGGCAATAACACACCGGTGTTCTTTTTGCGCGACCCACTGAAGTTCCCTGATCTAAACCATGTGGTGAAACGCGATCCGCGCACCAATATGTTTAATGCCAATTCGCAGTGGGATTTTTTCTCTAGCCAGCCCGAAGCCCTGCATCAAATCACCATTGTGATGAGCGATCGTGGCCTGCCTAAAAACTATCGCCAAATGCACGGCTTTGGTAGCCACACGTTTAGCCTGATTAGCAGCGATAACACACGCACTTGGGTGAAATTCCACTTTAAAAGCATGCAAGGCATCGAGAACTACAGCAATGAAGAAGCCGCAGCGGTGGTTGCCAACGACAGAGAAAGCTCCCAACGCGATTTATACAACAGCATCGAAAACGGCGATTTCCCACGTTGGAAAATGTGTGTGCAGCTAATGACCGAAGCCGAAGCGGATAACTACGCGATCAACCCCTTTGACCTGACCAAAGTCTGGCCACACGGTGATTTCCCACTGCATGAAGTCGGCGTGCTAGAGCTAAACCGCAACGCAGAAAACTACCATGCGGAAGTCGAACAATCCGCGCATAACCCAGCTAATGTGGTGCCTGGCATCAGCTTCTCTCCAGATAAAATGCTGCAAGGTCGTTTATTTGCTTACGGAGACGCGCAGCGCTACCGCCTTGGCGTGAACCACGGCCATCTGCCGGTGAACGCCCCTAAATGTCCATTTAGCAATTACCACCGTGATGGGCAAATGCAGAGCGGAAACTACGGCGGTAGCGCCTACCCAAGCTACGAGCCAAATAGCTTTGGTGGCCCAAAAGAAGACCCGAGCGCAGCCGAGCCGCCTTTGGCAATTTATGGCAGCGCAGATCGCTACAACCCGCTGCAAGATCAGCCCGATGATTACATCCAAGCCGGCGATCTATTCCGCCTGATCGGCAAAGATGCCCAGGAACGCTTGCTGGACAATATGGCCGGTGCGCTCAGCCAAGTCACCGTCAAAGAAATCCAAGTGCGCCAACTACGCCACTGTTATAAAGCCGATCCAGCTTATGGCTTGGGATTAGCGAGCCGCTTGGGAATTGATGGGGCTGAGATTAAGTAAATAGATTAGCTAAGCTGCAAATCAGCAAAAGGTCACCCTCTGGGGTGGCCTTTTTTTATGCTGATCAGGGATAGAATTTGAGTGTGTATTTTCCATACAAAAAATTGCGATAAATTTTTAAATATCGGACGAATAAAACCTTAGCTCAAGTCGCCGTACTTAATTTAAAATCGCTAAAAGCAATGAATTAAAGCGATATCTCTTTCAAATTATTTTTCACCACAAGGCCCTTATGAAAACCGCAATGCTGATCATTGATGTACAAGAAGCGCTCTGCAGCGGCGAATATGCTGCCTTTGAAGCCGTGCAAGTGATTAATCAAATTAATAGCGTGGCCCAATTAGCCCGCCAAAATAGCGTGCCGGTTATTTATATCCAGCACGAAGCCAATGATGGCCTGCTTGAATATGGCTCTGTTGGCTGGCAACTTGCCGTGGGCTTGCAAGCTCAGCCGGATGATTTATTGATCAGAAAAAGCGCCTCAGATTCATTTCACAATACCAATCTGCACACCCTGCTCAAAGACCTTGGTACCGAGCACTTAATTATTTGTGGCTTACAAAGCGAATTTTGCGTAGACACCACCGTCCGCCGCGCCCTTGCCTTGGGCTACCCTGTTACGCTGATTGCTGACGGCCATTCCACCGTGGACAACGATGTGTTATCTGCCGCACAAATTTCCGCGCATCACAATATCACGCTTTCAAATCTCAGCAGTTTTGGGCCAAGGGCGAAAGCGATTTTGGCGGCGCAGATTGAGTTTAATTCACACTCGTAATACTCAATTATTTATGAATAACTCAGGAATTTTCATGCCTATTCAAAAAATAAACTACCTGAAAATAGTACCAAAATCATTTGATCCACCAAACATTTTGTATAAATATCGTTCTATAAATGACAAATTTTTAAAAAATTTATTAGCTTCACATGAAGTATATTTTTCTTGCTTAGAAAAATTCAATGACCCATTCGAGCTAGCTAAAAAATTATCAGGCTCAACATTAGAAAAACCCGTAAGGAGAGACATTACAGAAGCAGGCGTGTTTTGCTTATGTAATTCTAACGATAATTTACCTATGTGGTCTTATTATGGAGATGGCTTACGTGGCATTGCAATTGGCTATGATTTACATCTGCTATTAAGCACGCTAGAATCCTTAATACCTAATAAATTAAAGGGAACGGAACGCTGGAAATATATATACAGAGTCAGATATTCTAACCAGAGTTTCGTACCCATAAATGAGATGAATTTATTAAAAAATAATAAATCAACAGAAAAAACTCGTACTAAGCTTTTTGCAAGAAAATCGACTGCATTCAAACATGAAGATGAAGTAAGAATTGTATTTGAACCTAGCCCAACATATCCAGATACAAGTAAATGGTGGCGTGGTGATGGTGTGTATCGTCATAGCCCTGATGC
>Ga0247722_10001454_pt1 | contig 13078 bp, 12 predicted proteins | sample MSEWelMarce3H_FC_FD_189094 | JGI IMG/M metagenome (GOLD analysis project Ga0247722, IMG submission 189094) | Subsurface sediment microbial communities from gas well in West Virginia, United States - MSEEL Well Study Marcellus 3H_FC | ecosystem: Environmental > Terrestrial > Deep subsurface >... | reverse complement strand
CGTGACATCCGTGGCAAAATTTTTCATTTGATTTTTATCGGACAATAATGAAAAGTATTATTTAGTTATATAATTTTTATCAATGTCTAGATAATTAGATAAAACGGCGTAAATATGTACTATTTTGTTTTGTTAATTTATTTCAAATGAACCATATATTTAAAAGTTTTAAAGGCAAGCAATGAATTGTGTTGTATCGAACTTGAAAAGAGGGATTGGTTTGTAATGTTTTTAAAAAACTTCGGTATTCAACTAAAAACTTTTTACCGAATCCTTTTCTTCGTGTGTTTAAAAATTCACGAGCTTCCTTTAAATCATCTTTAACTCGTGGATCAGCTACAATGGTGTATTTTTCCATTATTCAGATTCTAAATCTTCTAACATATCAAAAGCATCAATTGGAGTTTGGTTCTCGCTTTTGCGTTTCAAAACAATATCTTTATGCCATTGAGGTACAGCTTGATTTTCTTGTGTGTATTTAAAAGTTAAAAAATCTATATATTTTTCTACTTCGTCCACTAAAGTATCTGGTAATTTTTTCAACTTGTTATTTACGTGTTTTAAGGCTGTTGCAGTCATAAATTAAAATGCTAATTGTTGTATTTTTTTGTAAAAAAAGCATCGATTAAAATTAAAGCAACAGATTAGTCGTTGTCGTGCATTTTTTCGATAGCTTTAAGTTGGTTAAGCAGTTCTTTGTCTTTTAGTAAACTTAATCTTTGATAAAAATCCAATTGTGTATATTCATTATTGACTCTACAAATATACTAATTACGCACTAATTTATGATATTTTACTTGCGATTGTTAATAAATAGATATAACACCACCACATTGGTGTACGAATCCTATTTTGTACCAAAAGTAGCAGAAAAATAAAATGTCAATAAAATTTGTACTAAAACCCTATTAGAATTCAACTTTTGCAGGGCTTTTTAGTTTATTTTGAAGCTATTTTATGACTTTATGACTTTCGACTAATTTTCTTCTGAAAAACTACTTATCATATCTAGCCCCGATTGAGCCGATATCCTCCCGCAGTCCCTTTAGGGCAAGGGAGATAAAGGTCCCGAAGCGTCGGGACGGGACAAAATGGGTATTGGAATGGGTTTGTGTGCTTCTAAATAAAAGTTGCTATGGTTAAAAACTTCTTTTGGGCTTGTATTGTTGGGGTTAAAAAAATAATACTCACTCAAAACCAAGGTATAGTAAATCAAAAGACCTATTTGATAAGCTCCTATTATTACATCAAAAAAGTACATTACATTTGTACCAATTTAATAATAAAAATAGATTGAAAAATAGTTTTAAAACAATCCTCTTCTTACTAGTTGCTTTTTCTAGTAATTTATGCGTGTCGCAAAACACCGAAATCGACAGCTTGAAAAGAGTCCTTCGTGTGGCAAAAACAGACACACTGAAAGTAAATTTATACAATAAAATTGCTGATAACTATAAAGCATCTTATCCAGATTCTACCTTGTTTTATGCCAAAAAAGCTACTGTTTTGGCTCAAAAAATAGATTATCCATTCGGTTTAGGGCAATCGTATATTAATACAGGGGTTTCCCATTTAATTTTTGGTGATTATAAAAAAGCGAGTACCTATTTTTTGAAATCAAAATCTATTTTTGAAACACTGTTATCCAATGACAAAAAAAATGCTGCTATAAAAAACGGTTTGGCGCGGTCCTCGGCGAGTTTAGGTGTGGTTTATACCGAACAAAACAACTATTATTTGGCATTGGAAAACTACGAAATTGCCTTTAAAATATACCAAGAAATAAATGATAAACCCAGTATTTCTAAAGCCTACAATAATATTGGTGTGGTTTATAAATCGATGTTGAATTACCCAAAAGCTATTACCTTTCTTCAAAAAGCCTTTGTTATTCAGCAAGAAATTGGCGAACAGAATGCAGCGGTAACGGTCACAAATATTGGCGCCATTTATTTTGAACAAGGCAAAAATAAGGAAGCCTTCCACTATTATAACAAAGCCAATGACTTGTTTAAAAAAACCGATAACAAAAGAGGTTTGGCATTGCTTTACAATTATTATGGCGATTATTATGTGAAAATGAACAACAATGAAGTTGCTAAAACCTTTTATGAAAAAGCATTGGTTTTAAATGATGAAATGCAGAACAAATTTGGAGCATCGTTGGCGTTGTACAACATTGGGCAATTACTTACCAACGAAAAAAAATACAGTCAAGCGATGGTTTTTGCTCAAAAATCTTTGGACTATGCTACCGAAATTGGCGTTTTGGACCAAACATTTCATTCGGAGAAATTAGTTAGTGAATTGCACGCTTTTTTAGGAAATTCTGAATTATCTTTGGCGCATTATAAAAAATACATTTTGGCGCGTGATAGTATTAACAATCATGAGAATACAAAGAAATTTGCCATTGCCGAAATGAATTTTGAATACCAAAAGAAAGAGGCCATTTTGGCAGAAAAACATAAAAGCCAAACGCAATTTGTTGTTTTTTCGATAGTTGGTGCACTGCTTTTGATAGGTTTGTTATTTGTGATAAATAACAGAAGGCAGTTGAAAAAACGTTTAACCTTGCAAAAAGAAGTGGCAGAATATGAACAAAAAGCCTTGCATTTGCAAATGAATCCGCATTTTGTTTTTAATTGTTTGAGTTCAATTTCGAGTTTTATTGTTCAAAATGGAACAGATTCTGCATTGAAATATTTGTCTAAATTTTCAAAACTCATGCGGTTGACATTGGAATATTCAAAAGAAGCATTGATTCCGATTGATAAAGAGATAGAAAGTTTACAAAATTATTTAGAACTCGAGCAATTGCGTTTTCATAATGCGTTTGATTTTTCGATACATTCAACTGAAAATGTGGAGTTTAATGTGGGTTTGCCACCGTTATTGATTCAGCCCTTTGTTGAAAACGCAATACTTCATGGCATTGTTCCAAAAGAAGAAAAAGGAAAAATAGCTGTTCAATTTGATCAAGAAGACGGAAAATTAATTTGCACCATAACCGATGATGGCATTGGATTATCGGAATCTAAAACAAGGAAAGAAAATTCGGTAACGGCACACAAATCGATGGCATTAGATATTACCAAAAAACGATTGGAAATAATGGAAGCCACCTTGTTAAAATCGGCTCAAATAGAAATACAAGAACAAAAAGAAAACAACCAAACTGGAACAAAAGTAACCTTGAAATTACCTGTTCAATATGTATAACCCTTTACTTTAAGAATCAACTAGTAATCAATAATTTATAAAAACTTTAAACAAAAACCCTTAAAAATTCTTATTATGAAAAACTTTTTTAAACCATTTACAATTTTTTGTGCAGCTTTAGTACTTTTAACTTCTTGTTCGTCTAGTGATGACAATGCTACATCTTCTGAATTTAAGATTGATAATCAGTCGTACACTTTATTACCTACTCAAGGAATTGTTGAACAAAAAATGAACAATATGATTACGGAGCAAGGGCAAACTTTTGATCGCTCCACCATTACTTTAAGCGGAACAAGCGGAACAAACATAGGTACTGTTTCATTTGATTTGTATTACAAAGACGGATTACCAGTAGAAGGCACTTACAGCATTGCAGAAACCTTTGACGATAATGATACAGATTTTTTTGATGACTTGGTAACCAATCAAAAATTATGTTTAGGATGGACATCTATGTGTGCTGTTTTTCAAGGAGGTAGTTCTATTGCGATCAATGCAAATAACCCAGTTGGAACTGTAACGGTAACAAAAAATAGTACCGCCAACTACACCATTCAATACAACGGAAATTTCAAAAAATACAATTCTAGTTTTCAAGTTATTGGCACTGTACCTGTTGTAATTAATGTTACTAGCAATGTTTTCATTCAAACTATTTAATACACGGGACTCTTTGCGCTTTTAAAAAAATACTTTTTAAGCTATTTTATTAAACAAAACTTAGAATTATGAGAAAAATTATTTGCTTTTTGCTGTTATCCTTGGGGTTGCAAGCACAGATTGTGTCTATTCCTGATGCGAATTTTAAAGCGAAGTTGTTGGCGTCGAGTCCGAGTAACTTTACTGCAAAAAATTTATCAGGACATTATTTTAAAATAGATTCAAATAGTGACAATGAAATTCAACTGAGTGAAGCTTTACAAGTTTATTCAATACAAGTTGAAAATTCTTCTATTTCAAGTCTTGAGGGAATTCAATATTTTACTAATTTAGGGTCATTAAGTTGTTCTTATAATCAAATTTCTAACTTAAATTTAATCAACTTAAGTAATTTATCTAGCCTATCTTGTGACTATAATCAAATTAATTCTTTAACTATAAATAATTTATCACACTTACGGGTCTTAACATGTTCCAATAATCAAATAATATCCTTAAATATGTCGGGGTGCCCTCATTTAAACCAATTAAATTGTTCATATAACAACATTTCAACATTAATTTTCCCCAACCCACACCCAATTATGGGCTATTCTTTTTGGTATTTAAATTGTCAAAACAATCAATTAACTAGTTTAGTTTTAAATAATTTTCGTAATTTACAAACTTTATATTGTAATAATAACTTATTATCATCCATTTCAATTACCTATAGTCCGTATCTATCTGATTTTAATTGTAGTAATAATCAACTATTACAGTTGAATACAAGTAATTTGATAAGTTTAGAAGTGTTAAAATGTTACAATAATTATTTAACAGAACTAGATGTAAATAGCAACAAAGGATTAAATTATTTGATTTGTTCAAATAATCAAATACAATTTTTAAAACTAAAAAACGGAAGAAATATTCAAACTAAAATTTTTAACAACAATAGTAATTTAAAATACATTTGTTGTGATTTATCAAGAATTTCGTCAATTCAAGATAGTGCGTCTCAAAATGGCTATGGATTTCCATCAGTAAATGTAGAAGTAAATTCTTATTGTAATTTCAAGCCAGGGGAATATTTTTATACGATACAAGGAAATAATAAGTTTGATGTTGACTCTAATGGATGTGGACAAAATGATAATCAGTACCCAAATTTAAAATATACTATTTTAGATGGAACTAATTCACAAACTTTAGTATCAAATGTTACAGGAGGGTATAATATTTCTGTAATAAATGGAACAACAATAACCCCACAATTAGAAAACCCAACCTATTTTAATGTATCTCCAAGTACTATTCAAGTTTCTTTTCCAGCAACGGCAAGTCCTTTTAACCAAAACTTCTGCATCACCCCCAACGGTGTCCACCACGATGTTGAAGTAACATTAATTCCAACAACGCCCGCACGACCAGGGTTTAATGCAACGTATAAAATGATATACAAAAACAAAGGAAATCAAGTTGAAAATGGAGCGGTAACTCTAACGTATCTGAACCAAGATGCGTTGGATATTGTTTCGTGCAACCCAGCTTTTAATTCAGAAAATTCAGATGGTTTCGAAAAAACGTTGACTTGGAATTATGTTAACTTACAACCTTTTGAAACCAGAGAAATAACGGTTATTTTAAACTTAAATGGACCAATGGAAACTCCTGCGTTAAATATTGGAGAAACCTTGAGCATGACCAGTACAGTAACTCCAGAAATTAATGATGAAACGCCAATTGATAACCATTCTAGTATTCGTCAAGTTATTGTTGGTTCGTATGATCCAAATGATAAAAAATGTATTGAAGGCGCAACCATAACGCCAGCAATGGTGGGCGAATATGTGCATTATGTCATTCGTTTTGAAAATACAGGAACTTATCCTGCACAAAATGTCGTGGTAAAAGACATGATTGATTTGGCAAAATTTGACATAGCAACTTTACTTCCGATTAAGGCAAGTCACAACTTTGAAACCCGAATTGCAGGAAATAAAGTAGAATTTATCTTTGAAAACATCAACCTGCCTTTTGACGATGCCAACAATGACGGTTATGTAGCTTTTAAGATAAAAACCAAGCCAACACTAGTTTTGGGTGACACTTTTAGCAACCAAGCCAACATTTATTTTGATTATAATTTTCCGATTATTACCAATACCGCTACCACAACAATTGCAGCTTTGAGTACCACCGATTTTGAATTTGGAACGCATTTTACTTTGTATCCAAATCCTGTTAAAGATGTTTTGAATTTTCAATCAAAAGACAACACTTCAATCCATTCTATTGAAATTTATACTACTTTAGGACAAGTGGTTTTGGCGGTAACAGATACGCTTTCAACGGTAGATGTTTCCAGTTTACAAGCAGGAAATTATTTTATAAAAGTGCATACCGATTTAGGCGTTTCAAATACAAAGTTTATTAAAGAATAAAACATGATTACAGCGGTATTAATTGACGACGACAAACATTTACGGGAAGGACTAAAAGGTCTTTTGGAACGCTACACCAATGATATCCATATTATTGGAGAAGCCGAAAGTGTGAAAACAGGTGTGCAACTTTTAGAAAAAACGCAACCACAAGTGGTTTTTTTAGACATTCATTTGAGTGACGGAACCGGTTTTGATATTTTGGAACAAGTAGCAAAAGCCAATGGAAAAACCAATGCACACATCGTTTTTATTACCGCTCATGAGCAATATGCTGTGAAAGCTTTTAAGTTTAGTGCTTTGGATTTTATTTTGAAGCCCATTGATCCTGATGAGTTGCAAAACGCAATTACAAAAATTAAGGAAGCCAAACAGAAAACCAATTCGTTTGAGCATATTGATTTATTGTTAGAAAACATTAGAAAAAAAGTAGATAATTTCAAACGAATTGCACTTTCAACCAGCGATGGCATTCATCTTTTTGAAGTTTCGGATATTATAAGATGCGAGTCAAAAGGAAATTATACCGAGTTTTTTATTAAAAACCACAAACCTGTTTTGATTTCGAGAACCTTAAAAGAATATGAAGAAATGCTAACCGAACATGGATTTGAACGGATTCATCAATCGCATTTGATAAACTTAACCTATCTGAAATCGTATATAAAAAGCGATGGTGGTTATGTAATTATGGCAGATAATACGCATATTCCGATTGCCCAAAGCAAGAAAGAACGTTTGCAAGAAATGATTAAAAATTTATAGAAAATTGACATCAAAAAATACCTTAAACTCTTATGAAATATTTCCTATTTATACTCCTTTTTGCAAGCATTTCAAATGCACAAATTGTAAACATCCCCGATGCAAATTTTAAAGCAAAGTTATTGGCTGCAGATACGTCAAATTCTATTGCCATAAATATAGCAAACAATTATTTTAAAATAGATGCCAATGATGATGGCGAAATTCAAGAAAGTGAAGCATTGCAAGTGAGCGATTTGGATGTTTCAAATTCTACTATTGCATCGTTAATTGGAATAAATAGTTTTACAAGTTTAAATAATTTATATTGTTCTAATAATCAGATAAGTACTTTAGACGTTAGCAATTTAGTGAATTTAAATACTTTATTTTGTTCTAATAATCAAATGACTTCTTTAAATGTTATTAATTTAGTGAATTTAAATAGATTGGATTGTTCTAATAATCAAATGACTTCCTTAGATGTAAGTAATTTAATCAATTTAGGTCAATTATACTGTTCTGATAACCAAATAACTTCTTTAGATGCTAGCAATTTAGTAAATTTAATTACGTTAAATTGTTCTAATAATCAATTAACTTCCTTAGATATAAGTAATTTAATCAATTTAGGTCAATTATACTGTTCTGATAACCAAATAACTTCTTTAGATGCTAGCAATTTAGTGAATTTAATTAATTTAGGTTGTTCTGATAATCAAATAACTTCTTTAGATGTTAGCAATTTAGTGAATTTGATTAATTTACAATGTTATAACAATACATTAACTTCTTTAGATGTTAGCGATTCGGTAAATTTAACACATTTAAATTGTTCAAATAATCTATTAACATCTTTAAATGTTAGTAATTTAGTAAATTTAATCCAATTACTTTGTTTAGATAATCAATTACAAGTACTAGATTTAAGTACCTTAACAAGTTTAAGAGGGTTTAATGCAAGTAATAATTTATTTTATGAATTAGATTTTTCAAACAACCCTGTTATTGGGCATAATAGTCTATTAAATAATGATTTGGTTTATATAAGTAGTAATCCTAATTTAACCTTTATTAACTTTAAAAACGGAAATACCTTTCAATCTTCTCTAAGTACTAACTCTTTTTCAAATTTACCTTCTCTTCAGTTTGTTTGTTTAGATGATTTTGAAGAAAACACAGGAATAGAATTGTTTTTTAATAGCCCTAATGTCGTTTTCAATTCCTACTGCTCCTTCACACCCGGCGGAAACTTCAACACCATCAAAGGTGCTATAACTTTTGATGCCAATACCAATGGTTGTGATGCCTTAGATGTACTACAACCTAATATTCGCATGAATATCAATGACGGAACAAATCAAGGGGCAACTTATTCCAACAACGCAGGAAATTATAAGTTTTACACCCAAACAGGTAGTTTTAACGTACAACCAAGTCTGGAAAACCCAACATGGTTTACTTTGAATCCAACAACGGCTACTGTTCCTTTTGCAAATAACAATAATAATTTAACAACCCAAAACTTTTGCATAACTTCAAATGGTATTCATAATGATGTTGAAATTGTTATAGCGCCTATAACGCCTGCACGTCCAGGTTTTGATGCAACCTACCAAATTGTCTATAAAAACAAAGGAAATCAAACGCTTTCGGGTGCTATTGATTTTACTTACAACGATGCGGTTTTGGATTTTGTAACTGCCTCAACAACACCAGACAATCAAACAACTGGAAATTTGAGTTGGAATTATACCAACTTACTACCTTTTGAAAATAGAACTATTCTCATTACGTTAAATGTCAATTCGCCTATGGAAACACCCGCTGTAACTATTGGTGATATTTTGACTTTTTCGGCAACGATAAATCCCGTTTCTGGCGACGAAACTCCTGCAGATAATGTGTTTACGTATAATCAAACAGTTATGGGTGCGTATGACCCAAATAGTGTGGAGTGTTTAGAAGGAGAAACGGTTTCTCCATCATTAATAGGCGAATATTTGCATTATGTAATCAATTTTGAAAATCTTGGGAATTATCAGGCTGAAAATGTGGTTGTAAAAGACATTATTGACACCAATAAATATGACATCAACTCGCTACAAATCCTCAATACATCGCATAATTCCTACACAAAATTAAACGGTAATATACTTGAATTTATCTTTGAAAACATCAACCTAGCACCCGCTTCTGGAAACCCGCCAGTTGGTGGTCATGGAACCATTTTGTTTAAAATAAAATCTAAAAACAGTCTAGTCCCAGATGATTTTGTAAATAAAAACGCCAACATCTATTTTGACTATAATGCTCCAATAGAAACCAATCTAGAAACCACTACTTTTGCAGTATTGAGTAACTCCATTTTTGTAGTTGATGAAAGTGTGTCGGTTTATCCAAATCCAGCTTCTTCTTTAGTTACAATTCAATGCAAAAACACCATTCAATCTATAGAACTATATGACGTGCAAGGCAGATTATTGCAAGTAAAAACAACTGATTCAAAAGAAACAACGTTGGATATTTCAGATAAGATCAAAGGAGTTTATTTCTTAAAAATCAATACCGAATTTGGAAGTAAAGCGATTAAAATGGTGAAGGACTAATAATTATTTAAAAGCTAGCTCACTGAATTGTTCTCTGTAAAAGCTCCGCAAATGCCTGCTGACTTTACGGGATTTCTATTTTCTTTGAAGAAAGGAAATGTATTTTTACTCATTTTATTTTGAAGCAGTTGTTAACCGCTTATTCTTCATGTCTTCTAAAGCTTTGGTATCTAAATAATTGTAGTTAAAAAATACGCCTTTTACATTTTTTAGCGTTTGTAAATTTTCTAAAGGGTTTTGGTCTAAAATGATAAAATCGGCTGGTTTATCAACCTTTATTACGCCGTTGTATTCCTTGTGAAAGGTAGCGAAATTTACCGTTGCCATTTGCAAAATTTCAAAATTTGATAGATTGGCGTTTTTTAGTAATTCCATTTCGTTAATCATATTGCAACCTGTCATCATGTATTTTGATGAGGCATCTGGGCTTAATAGCATTTTAATTCCTTCTTTTTGCAAGCGAGCAATTACTTGGTATTTTTCTTCTAAATCTTTTAACTCTTTAGCAACTTCGTCTTTATAAGCTTGTTCGCCTATTTTTTCTCGATATACTTTGGTTTTTTCAATCCATTCTTGCATAGTTTCTTTTGAGACAAATTCCATTCCAGGCAATTTTTGCATGGCTTCATACGAATATTGACCTGAACCAATACTGTACCATAAAAGAGTTGGATTGATATAAATATTGCTCTTTTTGATGGCTTGTATTCTCGATTCAAACAAGTTGGGTTCGCCTACTAAACCGCCTAAATGCTCAATAGATTTGTAGTTTGAATTAAAAAAAACATCTTCGTTTAGTGCATTTCCCATGGCAAGTCTTGGAAAATGACCTCCTAAAGAAACTTCATATTTTTTGCACAAACTGTCTAATTGTGTAAAAATTTCTTGATTTTTGATGCTCAATATTTTTATAAAACCATAATTATTTTCTTTTACAGCTTTTACAAATTCTTCTAATTGTTCCACTGAAGCCTCCGAATTTCTACTTATTGGTGGAGCAGAAAGGTATAATTTAGGATAAATTGAGTTTATAGTATTGTATTTATTTTGCCATTCTTTGTGTTTCCAATCGCCACGCATAGAACGCAATTTGGTTACGCCGTTTATCAGATTTAAGTCAAACATGCGTTGCAATTCTTCTTCCGTTTCTGGTAAATGCACATGTGCATCGGCTAATGATGGCATGATGTATTTCCCTTTTAAATCGATGATTTTTTCCGCTTTTAGTTTTGATTTTTTTGCGTTTTCTATAACTACAATTTTACCATTTAAAATGGCAATATTTTGGTTTTCTAAAACCTTATCGTTTTCCATAGAAACGATGTTTACGTTTTTGAAAACTAGGTCGTGTTTTTGGTTTTGACTGAAAATGAGTTGAGAGAAAAGAACTGTTGAAAGGAAAATGATTTTTTTCATGGGTTTAGTTTTAAAATCTAATTTTATAAGGATACGTTTCGTAAACTGCATTATCTTCGTTAATGGTATAGCCAGCAGTTGCATCTTTTTTTGCTTTTGCTAAAAGTAAACCGCTTTCTTCTTTTTTTCCTATACGAGCTAAACAAATGGCTTTATAATATTGAACATCAGAAAACTCAGGGTATTGTTTTAACGATTTATCAAATTCAACAATTGCTTCTTCCCATTTTTGTTGTTCATATTTTGAAATTCCATAATAAAATAAATCTAAATAATGACCTTCCCCAAAACGTTTGGCTTGGTCTTCAATGTCAGTTTTAAAAACAGTTTCAGCCTTTTCAAATTTATTTAATTGTAAATATGAAATTCCAATATAAAAAGCATACGAATGATCTTGCACATATTGATTTCCAAATTTTTTAATGCAATCTTCAAAATCTACAATAGCTTCTTTATATGTTTTAGCAAATATACATTTAATAAAAGCTCTATAATCTTGCCATCTTTTTTCATCGTATTGAACAGCTTTGTCAACTAATGGCATTCCAACATTATACTTTTTTGCTTTAAAATAGGGCATTGCTTTTTGTTGCCATAAATAGGCAATGGTACTGTCTTTTTTTAAACCCGCATCTAAACAATCTTGATATTCTTTCATCATGACTGTGTAGTTAATTTTAACGGCACAATCGTAAACGTGTTCTTTTATTATAGCTTCTTGACGGTTTTTTTTATCGTGGGCACTATTTGTTTGCGATTGACATTGTATTGATATAAAAGAGGCAATAAAAAGAATAAGTCTAGTCATTATTTAGCGGGTTTAGTTTTATAAATTCGGAATAGGTGAAATTATAAGATTAGTTTAATCATTTAAAAAGCGATGGCTAAGGTCGAAATCTTTTAGTAATTTTTCATATTTTTTAAGAATAGTTTGGCAATTCAACACAACACGTTTTTTTTATTTTGAGAAATTAATAAGTTATGTAAAAATAATTTATCTTTGTTAGACTAAATTTTACACTAATGAAAACAGGAGATAAAGCAATGGTTGATCCAAAAGTAACAGGAAAAAATAATTGGATTGAGGGCGTAATCATTAAAATTAGAAATAATCCGTTTTTAGGTAAAGAAATTGCTATAAAAGATAGTAACGGAATTATTTATTTTGAGGCTGCTAAATATTTTAAATTAGTTACTAAATAATGTTTGCCATTAGTTTTGATATGCTGATCGCCGATTTAAAAGAAAACTACGGCGAGCCCTATAATAATGCTTATTATGAAATTAGTGTTGTTCTAGAAGAGTTTGATTTTTATAGAGCACAAGGCAGTGTCTATCTTTCCGACAAAAATGATATGGCAAACCTTACAAAAGCAATGATAAAGTTAAAAAGCATAACTTGGTTTAGAGTTTCCGTTCGTGATATTAGAGCATTTAAAGTAGAAGATTGGTCGAATTTTACCGAATTTATGAAGGAAAAGTAATTGGATATTCCGCTCCAAACTGAACACCTGATTCCAATTTAATAATGTTCTGTATATTCCGATTGAAAGTGTACAGTTTTTAATGCTGTTTTTGCTGTGTTTAAGGAGTTATTAATTAAAAAACATGGAATATATTTTGTTTAAGGTTTTATCTCCTAAAAACGCTTCTAAACTGATACAACAACCGTTCTATTAAACGCAAATCTTCGGTTACAATATCGGCTGTTCCTGTCATTTCTTGTTGGAAAGTGATTTGTTTTTTGTGCGACGTTTGCAAACCGTTTGTGAGTTTTGCATCTAATAATAATATGCCTTCTTTTGTTGGAATCAATGAAATCGTGCTCAACTTTCCTTGTAAAATTCCAAACTCTCTGTCGGGATAATTTGCCAAACGAATCACAACGGCTTGATTGCTTTTTATTTTACCAGAATTTAATGCGGCTACTCGTAACTTTGCGATGTAATTTGCATTTGAAGTTGGAATTACCGAAAAAAGTTCCTCGCCAATAGAAAC
>Ga0247722_10001453_pt1 | contig 13081 bp, 12 predicted proteins | sample MSEWelMarce3H_FC_FD_189094 | JGI IMG/M metagenome (GOLD analysis project Ga0247722, IMG submission 189094) | Subsurface sediment microbial communities from gas well in West Virginia, United States - MSEEL Well Study Marcellus 3H_FC | ecosystem: Environmental > Terrestrial > Deep subsurface >... | reverse complement strand
CTTTGATGATGTTTAACTAATAAGTGCGCCCTAAAAATGCCTGCCTTTTTTTCCATAGGCGCAGGAATCGGCCCCCAAAACTCGGGCGCATCGGCCAATACTTGGCCGTGACTCATGGCTTCGGTCAAAAAAGCGAATGCCGTTTCTGGATAATTAGCTTCGGCGCGTAATAATGCCAAATAGCCGTAAGGGGGCAAGCCAATCGCTTGGCGTTCGGGCAAAGCCAACTCAGCAAAACCTTGATAACCTGTTTTTAATAATTGTTGTAATAATGGATGTTCTGGTTGATGACTCTGCAACAACACTAAGCCTGCTTTATGAGCGCGACCTGCTCTGCCTGAAACTTGGGTAATTAATTGTGCTACCCGTTCGCTGGCTCTAAAATCTGCCCCTAACAAACCACTATCCGCCTCCAATAACGCGACTAAAGTAACATTAGGAAAATGATGACCTTTGGCCAGCATTTGTGTTCCTACCAAAATCGCCGCTTTATTGCTTTCAATATCGGCATATAAATGATGCCAACTGTCCTTTTTACGGGTGCTGTCGCGGTCAATACGATGTACAGGCACTTTAGGAAATAATTCTTGTAAGGCTTCTTCAACCCGTACCGTGCCTGCACCAATGGCGCGTAATTCTTTACTTTGACATTCGGGACAATGACTCGGTGGCTGTTGACTAAAGCCACAATGATGACAATGCAAACGTAAGGGGTTGCGGTGTAAGGTGATTTTGGCATCACAACGGGGGCATTTAGCTTGCCAGCCGCAATCGTGACACAGCAAAACGGGCGCAAAGCCGCGCCGATTTAAAAAGATAATCACTTGTTCATCTTTTTTGAGGCGAGTAGCAATTGCTTCTTTTAAAGTATGAGTCAGGCCAGCCTGTAATTTTTGGCCGCGTAAATCAATCAGTTTAATGGTCGGCGGTGTGATAGTTGCTGCACGTTCTTTAAGCCATAAATGCTCATAACGGCCTGCTTTGGCATTGGCCAAACTTTCTAAACTGGGTGTTGCCGAGCCTAAAACCACAGGACAATTGGCTAATTGAGCGCGTAATACCGCCAAATCACGGGCGTTATATCTAAAACCTTCTTGTTGTTTAAACGATAAATCATGCTCTTCGTCCACAATCACTAAGCCTAAATGCGGTAGTGGTGTAAACAGGGTAGAGCGTGTGCCAATAATAATCGCCGCATGGCCTAAATAGGCACGTCGCCATGCGCGTAAGCGTTCTCTATCACGCAAACCAGAATGGAGCATGACAATTTCAACTGCAAAACGCGCTCTAAAACGTGCCACCGTTTGTGGCGTTAAGCCAATTTCTGGTACTAAGACTAAGGCTTGTTTATGTTGTGCCAAACAACTGGCAATACTTTGTAAATAGACTTCGGTTTTGCCACTGCCCGTCACGCCATCTAATAAAAAGGCTTTAAATTGGCCTAAATGGCGGGTAATCGCATGAATGGCGGCTTCTTGTTCGGCATTAGCGGCAATGGCAACTTCGGCATATTTAAGCTGAGGCGTGCCTACTTTCGTTTCGTGTTGGCCAAACTCCTCACATAAGCCTTTTTTGGCTAAAGCCAATAACACAGTGCGCTCAATGCCTAAGCGTTTTAAAAAGTCTTCACTAATGCCATGTGTGCCATGTGGCTCTAAGGCTTGCCATGCCGCTTGTTGTTTTGCCCCGCGTAAGGTGTCGGCAGTTAAATTTAAGCCTAAAGTAGTGAGTCGCCAATGGGTTAAATTATCATATAAATCTTCACCTTGTCTGAGCAAAGTGGGCAAAGCGGCACTAAATACTTCGCCAATCGGGTAATGATAATAGTGTGCTGCCCACGTTAATAACTGCATCATTTGTGGCGAAAAAAGTGAATGAGCATCAATCAATTGGCGAGCGGGTTTTATTTTGTCAGGAGGAGATTCGGGGTGTTGTGTGACGGCAATAATTACGCCAACCAATTCGCGCCGACCAAAAGGCACGCGCACTCGTGCGCCAATGTGTGGTGTTTGCTCAAAACTGGCAGGAATGCTGTAATCAAATAATTGTTTAAGCGGAACAGGTAAAGCAACTTGTAAATAAACACGCGGCATGGGAATAGAGCTGTCCCTAAATAAACCAACAAAATTGCTTGTCTTGTTAAACAAGGCCATATCAAAGCATAAAAATTATCCCTAAACTATGCCGCGTTGAATGCAGCCTGTAAAGTCAGGACTTACGCATTTTGCCAAAATTAGCGAACAAATAAGCGATAACCGCGTAAATCCTAAAAGAGTATTATTGTTTGGAGTATGTATGAGTCAAAAATTTACACAAGCGGCGGCACGGTTTATTTTTTGGAGTCGGTGGTTACAGTTACCGATGTATATCGGTTTGATTGTCGCATTAGGTGTCTATTCTTATAAGTTTTTTATTATGTTATCAAACTTGGTGCTTAATTTAGACACTTATGGCGAAAACGATATTTTGCTGATTGTTTTATCGTTAATTGATGTGGTGATGATTGCTAATTTGTTAGTGATGGTGATTATTGGTGGCTATGAGATTTTTGTCAGTCGTTTACATATTGATGATCACCCAGACCAGCCTGAGTGGTTAGACCATGTGGATGCAGGGGTACTTAAAATAAAGTTGGGTATGGCGTTGGTGAGTATTTCATCTATTCATTTGTTGCGTAGTTTTATTGATGCCAAAAATATGACTGAACATACGCTAATGTGGGAAGTGATTATTCATTGTGTGTTGGTGTTATCGGTGATTTTTATTGCGTTAACCGATTGGTTGATTCAATACAAGGCGTTGCAAATTCATAAAATGAAGCATGGTGGGCATTGATTCGGATGGTGGGTTGCAAAACCCACTGTTTTTTTTAAAAATTAACAAGGAGTGATAATCATGCAGGAAAACTATCAGAAATACTTAGCTGAGGTAGAGCAGACTGGTAAGTTGCGAAATAAAGAGCTTTATCGGTGGGCTTTACATAATGATAAAAGAGCAATTAAATATGTTCCGTATGATGAGCAAACAGCCGAAATGGTGCTAATGGCAGTTAATGAGAGTCCACATAGTTTACGTTTTGTTGCGCCTCAATTAAGAACATTAAGTTTGTATGAGCTTGCTGTACGAAAAAATGCAAACACATTGTTATACGTGCCAGAAGAATTAAAAACACCTGAATTGTGTAGATTGGCAGTTGTTGAAAATTGTAATGCTTTAAAATATGTACCACTTAAATTACGCACGCAGGAGCTTTGTTATTTAACAACTAATCACCCTTGGGCATATTGTGATATTTTTATTTTGATGAAATATATACCCATCCAATTCCGTGATTTTTATTTTTGGATGCACGTTAGAAATAAATTAAAGCAAGATGTAAAGTTTTATTTGAATAAAAAAGGCTATCAAGCTGTTTGCCGATGGCTAAACCCATATTATGAAATCTTAAAAAGAACCCCTAAATTTTTGCTTACAGAAGAAATGGTTATTTCTATTTTAAATGAACAGGAAAATATATTAATTGATGATCTTGATGATTCTATCAAGTCAGAAAAACTATGTTTGTTAGCAATTAAAAATAATTATACCAATGTTAGATTTATTCCTAAAGAAATGACGACCGAGTCTTTTTATAAAAAAGCCTTAACAATTCATGGTGGTGTATGGTGTCATTTACCTGAGAGTATTAAAAATATTGATTTGGCCTTATTGGCTTTAAAGAATTGCCCAGTTGATAAGTTGGGTATTGTTTTTATATTAAGAAAAACACCAAAGGAGTATTTTAATATTCCAGAATTCTACCAATTAGCATTAGAGATATGCAAAAAGTCGGCTGCTATTAATAATAATACATGGTCTTCTTTGCCAAATGAATTTTATGGTGAGGAATTGGCATTAATATCTGTAAAATCAGCTCAAAATAGCTATTGGGCTTTAGAAATATTTAAGCAAATACCTGTTAATTTGAGAACAAAAGATGTGTGTTGGGCAGCGATATATAAAGGATTTTTTCATGCTGAGCGCATGGAAATTTGGGTGATAGTAATCAATTAAGTGATTTGTGATAAAAAGCTAATGATAGCAATGGCTTCTAGGAAGAAATCACGTAAATATTATCATCACCGAAATTTGGCATAATATTCCAGAGCATATTAAAGACGATGAAATGTGTCGTTATGTTTTAAAATTTGGGATGTTATTAAAATATATTCCCAATCAATTAAAAAATGATGAGCTGTATTTGTATGCTGTACAAGAAAAAGAAAGTGTGGCTATTTTTTATGTACCAGAAAAATTTCAAACAATTGAAAAGATATTAATGCATGCCACAAATGCTAGTCCTGAGATGTTAGAGGATTTTTTGAAAAATATACCAAAAAATATGCAGAGTAATGATTTTTTATTTCAATTAGAGCGTAAAAGGTATCATATTTTTCAATACTTTAACTCGACTTTAAGCACAAAAGAGTTTTATGAATATCTAATCATTGAGAAGGGACACATAGGGTATTTGTCTAAAATGCCAAATGAATTAAAAACAATAGATTTATGTTGGTTTTGTATTAAAAAAGATATTAAATTAGCTGGTTATATACCCTCTCATTGTATTACTAAAGATTTATTAATCTATCTAATAAGTGAAGATGCTGTAGTGCCTATTTTTAAAAATACGCCACATCATTTGTTGACACAAGAGTTATGTGATTTAACAATCAAAAAATATCCTCCATATTTTGAATATATTCCAGACCAATTTAAAACACCAGAAATGTGTTGGTTAGCTGTAAGTTGGCGTAGCAATACTTTACAATTTGTACCTTAAACGGCTTGGTAGGGTGGGTTGACGAAGGAAACCCACCAACCCATACGCGCCAACTTAAGGGTTATCTTATTGATTTATTATTGAAAAACATGAGCAGCAACCGCATAGAGAGCTTTTACCTCTCACAGTGAAAGTCTCTATGCCGTTGCCACAGCCCATTAATAGCGATTTTGACCCTTTTATTCAAGCTCTTCCGGCAGATTTAGAAGAGCAAGCTTATCAGTTAGGTGCATTTTGCCGAGCTAGAAAGATAAATTCACCGTTACAGCTACTTCATCTCATCATGCTTTATTGTGGTTTGGACTTCTCATTACGAACTTGTGCCGCTACATTTGCCCAAGCGCATCAACAACTGAGTGATGAAGCAGTCAAGAAAAGACTGGAACGCTGTGTTCCATGGCTGAAATACCTTCTTGGTAGTGTATTAGGTCTGCATAGAGTCCGTCAGGATGGTTCATTCCGCCTCATCGTGGTGGATGGTTCAACCGTTCAAGAACGCGGTGCAACCACAACAAGTTACCGCTTGCATCTGGCGATTGATCTCATTGATCTGGCACTGACTCAGGCCGTTGTGACCACCAATTGCGTGGGCGAAAAGCTCCAACACTACACGGTACAGGAAGGTGATGTTTTCATAGCAGATCGCGGCTATAGCCGAGCGGCAACCCTCCTGCCAATTATAGATCAGGGAGCTGATGTGATTGTGTGCTATAATCCGCAAAATATGGCGTTATATCATCAGGATGACCGCATGTTGAAGGTAGACTGGCAGCATACGCTCAGTGCTTCACCGTCCTTGCCACAGGTGATTCCCGTTTATCTCGTACAGGGAAATAAACGTATTTGCGCTTATGTTCATGCGTTTCCTGTACCCCCCGCACAAGCTGATCATGCTCGCCGCCAAGCACGAAAAATCGCTCGCAAGAATGGTCATACTACCCAAGCATTAACGTTGTACCTGAGAGGTTGGTTACTCATTTTTAGTTCGATTCCCGATGATGTGATTGACAGCCAAACCATTCAAACACTCTATCGAGCGAGATGGCAGATTGAGCTGTGTATTAAGCGTATGAAGAGCTTATTGAAGATTGATCAATTGCGTGCCAAGAAAAACAGTGCCTTAGCTGAATTGTATTTGTATGGCAAATTACTATACGCCGCTGTGGTAGAGCGGCGTTTAAGTGAGCGATTTGTCAGCAAATCAGGACTCGGATTGTCGCCATTGCGGATACTGACACCTTGGCGAATGTTACAACAAGCAAACGCTGAGGTTCAAACTCTGTTATTGGCACTATTTCCGCCACAGCCATACCTGTTAGATGCCTGCTTGCACAGTTTTAGGGAACGCCCCAGAAAGCGTAAACTTCAGACATTACCCGATGATATTTATCTTTTAATGTCATCACATGAGCCTATATGAATCAATTACTTATCGCTTAAGTTGGCGCGTATGGGCAAAATGCCCAGCTTGCTTGCTAAATTTATATTGCCTAGCTGGGCTGCGGCCACAGCCTACAACTTAGACTTTAATAATAATCTTCGCTTGTTTTTCTTCCTCCGCCGCGACTTTGGCTCTGACCATCGCTTCAATTTCATCAACCAGATTGTTAGTATCAATCAAATGACTTTTTTCGCCATTTTTATACACTAAACTTTTAGGACTCGCACCCACCACACCAATATCGGCTTCTTTGGCTTCACCTGGTCCATTGACTTTACAACCAATCACCGACACATCCATCGGCACACGCACATCTTCTAAACGTGCTTCTAAAGCATTCATCACCCTAATTACATCAAACTCTTGGCGTGAACAACTCGGGCAAGCAATAAAATTTATCCCATTAGAACGAATGCCCAAGGCTTTTAAAATATCAAAACCGACTTTGACTTCATCTTCGGGTTCAGCAGCTAAAGAAATACGAATCGTGTCACCAATACCATCTAATAATAAACCACCTAAAGCAATCGCGGATTTAACCGTACCCGACCTAAACACCCCTGCCTCGGTAACGCCCAAATGTAAGGGTTGCTCAATTTGTGCCGACAATAAACGATAGGCATCTAAAGTTAAAAACACATTAGAGGCTTTAACACTGACTTTAAATTCTTGAAAATCTAAACGGTCTAAAATATCAATATGACGCATGGCCGACTCAAGTAAAGCTTGCCCTGTTGGCTCACCATATTTTTTTTGCAAATCTTTTTCTAAAGAACCTGCATTAACGCCAATCCGAATCGACAAACCTTTGTCACGCGCACAAGCGACTACTTCGCGTACTTTATCATCAGAACCAATATTACCTGGATTGATACGCAAACAATCCGCGCCCTTTTCGGCCACAGCTAAAGCAATGCGATGGTCAAAATGAATATCGGCCACCAAAGGTACTTGCACTTGTTGACGAATTAAGCCAAAGGCTTCAGCTGCTTCCATAGATGGCACAGAGACACGCACAATGTCTGCTCCTGCCAATACACAACGTTGAATTTGTGCCACCGTTGCTGCCACATCACAGGTGTCGGTATTGGTCATGGTTTGTACACTAATCGGTGCATCGCCACCCACATAAACCGACCCGACCCGAATTTTGCGTGTGACACGGCGTTTGATTGGAGAAATGTGCATTCTTACCTCGATAAACGAAAATTAACCACACCATTAACGGTATAAGGCTTTAAATCAATGGGTTTATTATTAAAACTAAATTGAACACTATGGGCAGGGTTTAACTCAATGGCAAAAGGTGATTCACCTTGTACGGTTAAACTTTCGCCTGCTTGTTTGGTCGCGTTGGCCAATTCATTACCACTTGCATCTCGAATCATCACTTTAGTTTGGCCAGTAAATGCCAACTGTAAAACATCAATTGCCGAACGAGTGCTAGTGACATTGGGTAAACTAATGGTATTAGTTGCTAATGACCGCCCCAAATTTGCTTCTGTATTAGCATGAGACATCGCCGCTTGACGTATGGACATACTTTGCCAAACACCCATCGCCATCGCCACCAATAACACGATTAACAAGACATATTTTAGCCAAGACCATACTGGCTTAGGATGAAAACTATCAGAGTTTTTATGGATTGATGGGGATTGATGAGATGGAAGTGCCGCTAAGGCATACGATTGAAATTTACTGGCCGATATTTCTCGCTCAACGACTTGATGATGAGCATCAAAATAAGCACACAACTCTTGAGTGGGTAAGGCTAATAAATCGGCATATAAACGTAAATAGCCTTTAATAAAAATCGCTTCGGGCAAGGCGGCGTAATTATCTGTTTCTAAACTTTCAATCATGCGTGGCAATAATTTAAGCTGAGCCGCAACCTGTTCGACCGTCCAACCTTGCTGCTCACGGGCTTGTTTAAGCCTAAGACCCAACGATAATTCTGTAGGTGATGTGGACTGCGCCATAACCAAACCTCACTAGGGTTGCATTTTCAAGTACTCTCGATATTCGGCACTTTGCGGATAGCGTGTTCTTAGCACCAATTCATAGCTCGCAACCGTATTAATATCTTGATGACGTTGTGCCAAACGAATACCTAACAATAAGGCTTGGGGACTAAACGGTTCTTTGGCCAAATTACGCACATAACGCTGAAAGTATCGCTCGGCTTCATCATAATTTTTTTGTTGATACGCCAATTCAGCAAGCGCAAAAGTAGGTTCTATAGCACGCGGACTTAAACGCAACAACCGCTCATAAGTCGTTTGAGCTTTTGGCACATCGTTGAGCATTAAGGCAATTTTGGCCACATATTCGAGTGCCACTTCACGGCGGTCATAACTTAAATCCGCCGCCGCCATATCTAATTGTTCCATCGCTTCTTTATAACGCTTTAAACGAAATAACAATACCCCATAATTATTACGCGCCTGCGGATAATCCGCTTTTAAACTTAATGCTTTACGATAACTTTGCTCGGCTTCGACAAAATTATCGTCTTTTTCTAACAACACACCCATCACATTATGAGCTTCTGCCGATTTAGGATTTAACTCTAATGCCCGTTGTAACTGCTGCAAAGCAAGGTCAGGCTGGCCTTTTTGAATATACTCCGCCGCAATAGCAACACGGGTACGCGCACCCGCAACAGGGTCAACTTTGCGCTCATTGGCAAACTCATTTACCGAACAGGCTTGCACCAACAGCACACTAACAAATAACAATCGTTTTTTCATGGGTTTACTAAAGCTTCTTTATAGGACTTACACTTTTTAGAAAAAAATACGTAAGGCCTGATTTAAATTAAGAAACGCTACGAATAATCTCACCCGCCTTGAGTTTTTGCTGCCAACGCTCGGCACGACGGGTACGGTCTTGGACTTGCCCTACTAATTGACCACAAGCCGCATCAATATCATCACCGCGTGTGGTACGAATGGTACAAATATAACCTGCTTCGGTTAACAAACGCTGAAAGGCTAAAATTTGGTTGCGTGACGAACGGTCATAAGGCGCGTGAGGAAAAGGATTAAACGGTATCAGATTAATTTTACTGGGTACATTTTTTAATAGTTGAATTAATTGTTGTGCATGTGTCGCTTGGTCATTCACTCCTGCCAACATCACATATTCCATGGTCACTTTACGCCGTCCCGTCTCACCCTGAAATTTGGCCAAATAACGCTGACAAGCAGCCATTAACTCTTTGAGTGGATATTTTTTGTTGACGGGAACTAATTCATTGCGTAATTCATCATTGGGTGCGTGTAATGATACGGCCAAAGACACATCTATCACCTCTGAAAGTTTATCCATCATCGGCACAATACCCGACGTTGATAAAGTTACACGGCGTTTGGACAAACCATAAGCATAGTCATCCAACATCAACTCCATTGCTGGCACAACTGCATCAAAGTTGAGTAAAGGCTCACCCATGCCCATCATCACCACATTGGTTAATGCCCGTTCGCGGCTATCATAATCTTGATTTTCTTCAAAATACGAACGATTAGCGACCCACACTTGGCCGATAATTTCGGCAATCGTTAAATCACGTTGAAAACCTTGTTTGCCTGTCGAGCAAAAGCTGCAATCTAAAGCACAACCCACTTGTGATGACACACATAAGGTTTTACGGTCGCCTTCAGCAGGAATCAATACCGTTTCGACCATGCTATTGTCGCCAACTTTGAGCACCCATTTACGCGTACCATCGCTAGAAAACTCTTTATAAATCACTTCAGGCGGACGAATTTCGGCAATTTCGGCTAATTTAGCGCGTAAGGCTTTAGAAACATTGCTCATTTCATCAAAGTTATCAACACCGAGCTGATGAATCCATTTCACCACTTGTGCTGCCCTAAATTTCTTTTCGCCAATACTGACAAAAAAATCTTCCATTTGCGTGCGAGTCATGCCTAATAAATTGATTTTAGACTTAGCACTTGGGCTTTGAGACGATGGATTCATAATAACAACCGCAACAGGTGAAACTATCCCTCTCCTATGGGAGAAGGTTGGGGTGAGGGCAATGATTTTAACACAAAACAAAGGGCGCATATTGCGCCCTTTATTAAGTTACAACTGACGCAAAATTAGCGTGTACGTGCAGCTACTTCAATAGCACTGAAGAAATAAGCAATTTCACGAGCAGCAGATTCGGTAGAATCAGAACCGTGACACGCATTTTCATCAATAGAAGCCGCAAAATCAGCACGAATTGTACCAGCAGCCGCATTTTTGGGGTTAGTTGCGCCCATAATATCGCGGTGCTTTAATACTGCGCCTTCACCTTCTAAAACTTGAATAATCACGGGACCCGAAGTCATAAACGCGACTAAATCACCAAAAAAACCACGCTCTTTGTGTTCTGCATAAAAGCCTTCAGCTTCGGCTTTAGACAAATGCTTCATTTTAGCGGCAACAATTTGTAAACCTGCGCCTTCAAAACGGCTATAAATTTGACCAATGACGTTTTTAGCAACGGCATCTGGCTTGATAATAGATAAAGTACGTTCAATAGCCATGATAAGCTCCTTTGACAGTGTTAAGGGGGACTAGAAAATCGCCAAAACCAGCGACAATTTGGTGCGCGATTATACGCAGGTTTTTAGCGGTTGGCACGACTTGTCCAAGAATAAGCATAACAAGTCCACAATAAACTTAATCCGCTTCTTCAATCCAATACATTTGAATGGCTTCTAAAATCTTTTCGCCACTGTGTTTTGGGTCATCTTTAAAATTAGGCAATGCCAACACCCAGTTGTACAAATCGGTAAAACGAATCGTTTTTGGGTCAATATCAGGATGCGTGTCAATTAAATCTAAGGCTATTTCACGCGAATCGGTCCATTTTAGGCTCATAATTTTTCTCTCAATGATTTTTTTCCGAAGCATGGTTAATGGTATATTTAGGAATCTCAACAACTAAATCTTCATCGGCAACAATCGCTTGACACGACAAACGCGAATCTGGCTCTAAGCCCCATGCTTTATCGAGCATATCAGCTTCTAAATCATCCATTTCATTTAGGCTTTCAATGCCTTCGCGGACAATGACATGACAAGTGGTACAGGCGCACGACATTTCGCACGCATGTTCAATATCAATGCCAGCGCGTAACGCCGCTTCACAGACACTTTCACCTTCTCGGGCTTCAACCACAGCACCGTCTGGACATAATTGATGATGGGGTAAAAAAATAATATTGGCCATTGTGGTTTACTCCCACTCGCTAAGTTTGTGACCGCTTAATGCGTCATGGATATGTTGATTCATACGCCGTGCGGCAAAGGCATCCGATAACGGCAATAAAGCTAAACGGGCTTTTTCGATAATCATGCGCTGACTCGAACCTAAAGCAATATCTAAATGCTTTACTGCTTCTTGTAAGGTTTGCAACTCACCCTCACACAACAACGCACCATCATCACGCAAGGCACTTTTAACTGCCTCTAACAATTGTTGGCTTTCAACTTTTTCTTCGTGTAAAGCACGCGCTTGTTTGTCTGCCTCTGCTGCTTGATACGATTCGGTTAATAAGCGACTAATATCTTGCTCATTTAAGCCATAAGAGGGCTTAATCACAATTTCACTTTTTTGACCTGTACTTAATTCGGTGGCACTGACTGCTAACAAACCATCGGCATCGACTTGAAAAACCACACGAATCCGTGCCGCGCCTGCCATCATCGGCGGAATACCACGCAACTCAAAACGTGCTAAAGACCGACAATCTTTAACCAACTCACGCTCGCCCTGTACCACATGAATACTCATCGCGGTTTGCCCATCTTTAAAGGTGGTAAACTCTTGTACTTTGGTAACAGGAATTGTGGTGTTGCGAGTAATGACTTTTTCGACCAAGCCGCCCATTGTTTCTAGGCCAAGCGATAAGGGAATCACATCCAATAACAGCATTTCGGCATCAGGCTTGTTGCCAACTAACACATCAGCTTGAATCGCAGCACCAATCGCCACCACTTTATCGGGGTCGATATTGGTTAAAGGTTGACGGCCAAAAAACTCGGCGACTTTTTGCCGTACCAATGGCACACGGGTAGAACCACCCACCATCACCACATCTAAAATATCACTGGCTTTTAAATTTGCATCACGCAATACGCGTTTACAGGCGCGTAGAGTTTTTTCAATCAGTGGCGCAATAATATCGTTAAACTGCTCACGACTTAAATGAAAATGTTGGCTGTGCCATGTGAGTTGTACGCTTTCAGCACTCGTTAATTGTTCTTTAGCCGCACACGCCATATCCATCAGTTCACGCTGTTGGCCAGCATCGGGATTTTCTAAGCCTAGCTGCGGCATTAACCATAAAGCAATCGCTCGGTCAAAGTCATCGCCGCCTAAAGCAGCATCGCCACCTGTTGCTAATACTTCAAACACGCCTTTATGCAAACGTAATAAGGAAATATCAAACGTACCGCCACCCAAATCAAAAATAGCGTGAACACCTTCTGCCCCGTTATCTAAACCATAAGCAACGGCAGCAGCGGTTGGCTCACTTAATAAACGTAATACTTTTAAATTGGCTAATAGTGCCGCATCACGCGTCGCTTGACGTTGTGCTTCATCAAAATAAGCAGGCACCGTAATCACCACGCCTTTTAACTCGCCACCCAAAGTCGTTTCGGCACGTTGTTTTAATACGCTCAAAATATCAGCAGAGACTTCAACAGGTGTTTTTTCACCTTGCACCGTCAAAAAAGCAGGCATTCCTGTGTCGGTGGCACGAAAGTGATAAGGCAATTCAGAGCCAAGCTGTTTGATATCTTTTAAA